>JABLTS010071637.1_pt1 | contig 11847 bp, 6 predicted proteins | sample 7160081 | NCBI WGS metagenome assembly JABLTS01 (sample SAMN14651231, study PRJNA627086) | human gut metagenome | isolation source: feces | host: Homo sapiens
AAGCTCGCCCGCCTGCGCGGCGCCTTTGTGGGCAAACCGCTCGTCGCCGCCGTCCTGTGCCTGCTGCTCGCCGGCGTCTTTGCGCTGCTGGGCATGGAGGTCTCATCCAACCACGACTTTACCTGGGTCTACCCCCTGTGCATCCTGCTCGAGTGGGCCATCATCACCACGCTCATGGTCGGCCTGTTCTTCCTGTTCCAGCGCCACGGCGCAGCTCCCGCGGTCCTGGCCTTTGCCCTATTTGTCCTGGGCATTGCCGAGTTCTTCGTCATCACGTTTAAATCCATGCCCATCCAGCCGGGCGACCTTTCGGCCATCTCCACCGCCGCTGCAGTCGCCGGCACCGGCTACACCTTCTCGATCTCGCTGTTCTGCGTGCTGTCCATGGGCTTTACCGCCATCGCCATGCTGCTATGCGAGTACGCCGGCCTGGTGGCACCGCACCGTCAGAAGGGCGCCGCCAACGCCAAGCGCATGCTGCTCACCAACCTGCTCGTAGCGGTGCTGTGCCTGGGCGGCGTGACCGCACACGTCACGCTCATCGACTACTACAACACCCTCGGCATCACCGTCTACACCTGGCGCCCGCTCGAGAGCTACTGGCGCGAGGGCTACCTGCCCGCTTTCATTAGTGCGGCGCAGTCCATCAAGCCGCCCAAACCCGCCGACTACTCCGTCGACGATGCCAAGGCCACGCTCAAAAAGTACGCCAAGGCCTACGACAAGTCCGACGCGGCCAAGAGCGACGAGCGCGCCGCCGCAAAGGAGCAGTTCGACAGCGAGAAGCCCACGGTCATCGCCATCATGAACGAGACCTTCTCAGACCTTTCCATCTACCAGAACATGCGCGCCGGCTACGAGGGCCCGCAGTACTTTAAGAACCTGTCCAACTGCCTCAGCCGCGGCAAGCTCTACGTGAGCGCCTACGGCGGCGGCACCGCCAATACCGAGTTTGAGTTTATGACCGGCAACTCCATGGCCAACCTGGGCTCGGGCGTGTATCCGTACACCATCTACAACATGGAGACGACCGGGAACCTGGCAGAGCAGTTCAGGTCGCTCGGATATTCCACCACGGCCATGCACCCCAACCACGCAACCAACTGGAACCGCGAGAACGTCTACAAGGACTTTGGCTTTGACCAGTTCCTGTCCATCAACGATTTCCAGGGCGCCGATACCCTGCGCGGCATGGTAACCGACCAGGCTACCTACGACAAGATTCTTGAGCTGCTCGACCAGAACGCCGATCCGCAGTTTATCTTCGACGTGACCATGCAGAACCACTCGGGCTACGACACGGGCCTGCTGCCGGTCGACAAGCAGATGCACCTGAATATCGACACGACCGATCTGGACGCCAAGACCGTCGAGGACGGCACGCTGTCCGATGTCGACGAGTATGTCTCGTGCATCGAGCAGTCCGATCAGGCGCTGCGCTACTTCCTCAACGCCTTGAGCAAGCTCGACCGCAAGGTAGTCGTGGTGTTCTGGGGCGATCACCAGCCGTTCTTCCCGTCCAAGTTCAACGATAAGTGGTTTACCGACGAGGACGACGCTACCCACCAGGAGCGCTTGTGGCAGACCGACTACATCATTTGGGCTAACTACGACGTTGCCGGTTGCGACCAAACGAGCGAGGTCGACGACCTGTCCACCAACTACCTGTCCACCCAGCTGATGCAGCTGATCGGCGCACCGCTGACCGACTACCAGAAGGCGCACATGACGCTGCGCGAGTCGCTGCCCGCCATCAACTCCGTGGGCTACGAGGACGCCAGCTTGCGCTGGGCGCTCTCCTCCAACGTCACCGGTGACGACGCCGCCGCAGCAGCCGCCACCAAGGCGCGCGAGGATTACGCCAAGATGCAGTACTACGAGATGTTCCGCGACGGCAAGAACGTCTACACCGAGCACTTCCAGACCGAGGCCAACGAGACCGATCCCAACCTGGCGCCGGGAACGACCAAGATCAAGTAGCGGGCGTGTATCCCGGTTCGTCTGCCCGGGCGGCGCGGAATGTAAGATTCCCTGCTCGGGCAGTCCTGCTCGCACGGAGAGCACATTAAGTGCTCTCCGGCTCGTGCGGAACTCGCGATGAACCTTACATTCCGCGCCGCCCGGGCAGACGCCTCGGTGTTGGAGCGTGGCTTGTCATGGGGGGCATCCGCAACATATTTAAGCTGAAGGCCACGTTATGTGGCCTTCTTTGTTTCGGAAAGCGTGTCCCGGAATTCATGTCTGGAATGGGATGCAATTTCCGGTTGGCGGCCCGTCCGGAAAGCGTGTCCCACTTTGGAGGCTGATTCTGGGACGCAGTTTCCGCCAGATGCCTCAACGGGAAACTGCGTCCCGCTCTTGGGACAAATTCTGGGATGGATTTTCCGCTGGTGGTTCATAGGGAAAGTGCATCCCGGTTTGAGCCTAGATTCTGGGACAGGCTTTCCGGTTGAGGCCTCGATCGGAAACCGCATCCCATTCCAAAGGCAAATTCCGGGACGCAATTTCCGAAACCCCGCCATCCGGAAAGCCCGTCCCATTCTGGACACATTGGGCATGGAATTATCAGCTTATTAGGCCTTCCATCAATAAAGGGGCGCCCTCCCGGGTGGCGGGCACGAAGTTCATCGCGAGTTCCGCACGCAAAGGAAGCCACTTAATGTGGCTTCCGTCTTGCGCAGGACTGTAGAGCAGGGAACTTCGTGCCCGCCGCACGGGAGGGCGTTGCATTTAGAAGATGGACTCAAATGGCTAACGCTTATCCCTCCGGGACAAAAGCAGCGCGGCCATAAAAGCGATAATCGCTAGCGTTAGTAGCGTCAGAAGCAGAGCGAGCGAGTTGTCGCCCGTCGCAGCCAAGCCAAACAGACTGGGCTTTTTGGAGCCAGCGGGCTGCGCAGGAATTGTTTCGCCATCGTCTTCGGCGGTGATTTCCCAGCGGATGGTCTTGCTCGCGTCGGCTAGCTCGTTGCCCACCGACGTCGGAACACTTAGTTGCAGATTGAGCACCGTGCTGCCATCGCTCGTAAACGTGGCGATCTGCGTGGGATAAGCGAACACGCTGCCCGGCGTTCCCGTCTGGAGCCAGCCTGCGGACGCATCGCCCACCGTTGCCGTTAAGGTGATGGGAGACAGCAGGCTCGCCGTCTCGTGATCGACAACGGCACGAACAAAAACGCGCACCTGGGACTTTACGCCTGTGGCGCGAATCTCGATCTGCTGCTCGCGCTCATCGCCGGGCATTAGATCTTTAAAAGCTGGAAACAGGTCGGGCTCCCCCGAGGAGGCTGTCGCTCCCGAGACCGTCAGCTGGCGTGCGTTGCCGTCATAGGCAATCGTGGGAGTATCGGCAAACGCATGGGCGGGAGCAACGAGCGCGGCAATGCAGAAAATGGCCGCGATTACGCAACGTACGGCACGCGCAGCATCTTTGCGAATCGGGAAAGCCATACTTACGCACCTCCGTACGGCGGCACCAGCACGCCATTTTTGACCGTGCAGTTCCATGCCTCGGCGACCGCATCGTCGGGCGTGGACTGAATTGCCTGGGTCGAGATGTCGACGACCAAGTTCTTGCCGTCCCTTTTCGTTTCGGACACGCTCTTGATGAGCACGTCCGTCTCGCCCATCGGCGCAACAGGCGATGTCCAGTAGTAGAAGCCATCGGTCGCGACAACCCAAGACGAGGCGCTGTTAGTAGCGGAGGCATCGGACACAGCGCCCCTCTCAATGGTGTAGTCAGTGCCGGCAACCGGCTCCTCCCACAGGCGCGCGCCGCTCTGGTCCTGCCAGTAGATATCCACCGCGACACGTAGGTACGCCGGAGCCGAGCCCGTGTTTTTAATCCTGACGTCACTCTTCACGTTATCTTTGAGGGTCTCGTCCACCGAGGGCGCCACCGAGCCAAAGCCAAACTCGTTGACCAGCACACCCGTAACCGAAAGCCATGCAAAGGTACCGGTGACGCCAGCAAAAAGGAGGATGCCGGCAAGAAGAGCCGCAATCCGCTTACGTTTGCCCATGCTAGTCCTCCCCCCTCAGCTGGCCGTCATCCCAAACGTTCTTGGCACGCGAGCCGCCATCGACCCACTTGTCCTTCGCGCGCGTGTTAACGCACGTGACCACCGTGTCGCCCGCGCTCGAAGCAGACGAAATCTTCAGCTCGGCAGATTTACCGGGCGCCTTATCCGGCGTGCTCAGCTCACCCTGATAGCGCCATGCCCAAGCCGTGTCTTCCACGACGGTATAGTCACCCGCCGGAGCGGCAAGCTGCACGCTGCCGACATACCAGGTTTTACCGTTTTCATCGCGTTGCTCGCTGACTTTCACCTCGACCATGCGCGTCTCGGGAGAGGTTCCCTCTGCTGTCTTCGTCACCTTAAAGCGGAACGTCTGCCCCATAGCACTTGCGTCGGTAGTCTTTTTAACGATCGTCAGCGCATGGGTCTTGGCGAAGTTGAACACGGCATTGCCGTCACCTTGGCCGTCCTCGCCCGTCTTCTTGGACTCCAGACGGTTGGTTAGGTCGAACGAACCGCTGCCCGAACCCAAGCTGTAGAGCGATACAAACTTGCCGTTTACGGGTTCCTCCGTCACGGATGCATTGGGACCATAGCTCGCCCGCTTAACCGTAACAGTCAGCTGCGTTCCCATAAACGGCTCGGCAAAGCAGACCTTGAACGGCGCCTTATCAGCTTTGCCATCGACTGTATTGGCAGCAGTGGGATCGAGCAACCACTTGAGTTTCGCGGTTATAACTACGGAATTCAAGGCATCGGATGTGTCGTTGGCAGTCACGCAATACGTTACGGGATACAAGTCCATGTCGCCCTTGACCGGCTCGCCCTTAAACTCATCCCAAGACTTCACAGTGCCATCGTCGCCCACATATCGCCACTCCAAGAAGAGTTCGCGCACGTCGCCGCTGGCCGCTGTCCGCTCGTCGAGCAGCGCAACGATCTTGGAATAAGCATCCGCGTCGTACGCGACGGACTTTTTCTCCATCTCGGGATTGCCGTTGTTGTCATAGACCGGGTTTCCGTTCGCATCCATCTTGGGAACATCTATTTCGTAGACGAAGCCGGAGCCAGTCGCACGTTTGTCGCCCGAGTCGACCGTCGCCGTATAGATAGGCGAGCCGTCAACGCCGTGATAGCGCACCTTGTACGGTGCGATCTTGTATATCGCGGTGTAAGTCACACTCTTAAAGGGCTCATTGCCCTCGAGGGAATACTTCTCATCGGCGGTCATCAGGGTATACTGCCCGTCATTGACATAATCGCGCGACCAGCCGACAAAGTCGTACTTGGTGCCATTCTTGCCGACAACCTCGGCCGCGGCCTTAACCTCCAGCGAGATCTGATCACCAGAGTCGGCGCGCGTAAGCGAACGCACGGAACCGGGGTCATTCAGATTGGCATCAATATTCGATTGAACCTTGACCGCGCTGGCGCGATAAACCGGATACAGCTCCATGGGTGCCTTGACCACGGTGTTTTTATTCACCATGGGAAGGCCGTCCGACCAGACGACATAGCCGCTGCCCGCCGGCTTGGTTTCTGTCCAGCCTACGAAGGCATTGTATGCACCCGTCGCAGCATCGATTTCGTTAACGTCATACGTCGGCAGCGGGATGCCATCCTTAAGGCTGCCGAGCGTATCGTCCCGCTGGGCTACCTTGCCATCCACATCCGTTGCATTGAGATGGTACACGACCGCCAACGGCGAATAGTACGCCACGAATGTATAGGTTCCGCCGGGTTCCACCGAATAGGAATATGAGTTATCGCCGTTAGATTCGAGCTCTTTAACCTCACCATTCGGAAGTTCGATTTCGACCTTATCCAGCTTGTATAACTCGTCGCCGGACTTGTATACCGTCGTTGCGATATCAGGAGTCACCGTTGCCGTGGCGGGGTCAGTGTCCGCATTGATAACGGGAACGATGTCGTACTTGGGCACATTGACTTCAGAAGTGCCCTTAAAACCGGCACGATGCAGGTTGGTGGTGTAGCTGACGTTGTACTTTACGTACACGGGATACGCATCCTGCCACTGCGTGACCACGGACTTTTCCGTCGCTAGATACGGCGCGGCCTTATCCGGGTCAGACGTGGTAAAGGAATCGCCTTTGACATCGTAGATGTAGTTCCAAACGTTAGAATCCTTCTGAACCTCAGCCGTAGAGATCCAGCCCAGGAACTTATAGCCTGGCACCGCCATCTCGGCATCGGTCGGAGAAGACTCGAGGGTCAAGGGGCTTTCATAGGAACCATCTTGCCCATCCTGCGGTTTCCCTTTTGCCTCAACCGAAGTGTTCACATGCGGGTAGTAATACGTGTACTTAGGGTCTGATCCATTCACCTTATTTTGCAGCAGGTTGCTTTCGTAACGACGCGTAGCGGCCTTCAGGATTGTGTTGTCCTTGTTGTAGAAGTTAACGTCCGTAGTAATCATCGCGCGAACGTAATACTTCGTATCGAGATGCAGCATCGTGCTTTCGATGGGATTTTTCACATACGTCCAGCAGCTATTGCCGCGCTCAAGCGTCCAGAAATTCAAATGATACCGATCACTCGTCAAAGAGGCCTTCACCTGCAGCGAGATTGAGGTCCAAGTATCGTCCAACGTCGCAGCACCAGGAAAATCAGTGTCGGCGAACAAATTTTTTGCAGTATCGGCTCCGGTGTCATTTTTCACATTGTGCGAATAGGCATTGAGGGGCTTAACGATGGGGGTGCTTGCCGAATAGCGTGAGCCGCATGCCCCATCATATTCCGCCTTTAAGCCATGATAAAAATGCTCCGGACCCCAGTGAACGACGTTTTCACGCACGAAGGTACTACCAACGTTTTCCTCAAAGGGCGTTTTATACCGATTCCAAACGGAACAAAGTTTCGTGCTTTCCGTAAACTCTTGGTTGGTATAAGCCTTAACGTAATAATCCACTCGATACTCAAAGCGGGCGATGTAGGTATGCGGCACGGTTAGATCGACATCGGCAGGGAGTGTATAGCTGGGATCGCGGCTTACGCGCACCTCGACCGAAGACCTATCTGCATTCTGCTTGTTTTCGTACCAGCCCAAGAAGCGGTAGCCATCGGGCAACGTTCCGCCCTCGGACAGCGGCTTGTTATCCACGCCGCGCACCTGCACCGTGTAGGAGCTAGTGCCATTCTTGCCCGGCTGCACGTCCACATGAGTATTGCCCACGCCGTCACGTAGGGTCTCATTATCTGTTGTGTCCTGCTCATTGCCCTCGAACACCGTCATGATGTTCGACACGTAGTCGCTGTATACCGGGTAGAAGTCGGTCGGGCGGACAACAGTGATCTCGCTACCCGCAGGATAAAAAGCTCCCTGATTTTTAAGATCGGCTAACTGAGTCGAGGTGATGGCGGCATAGGCGCCGTTCATCCCCGCCTCGTCGCTGCGCTGCGTGGTCCAGCCGATAAAGGTCGCACTACCGGACAGGGCCCCACGATCGACCGGAGTGGCAGGCGTCAGCCCAACACCGTAGCGATACCAGTCCGTCGACTTATTGTGCGCCGTGCCGTCTTCCCAATTGAGCGTCTCGCCCTTAACGTTGTAGAACAGCACCTGTGCCTCGTATGAAGCGATAAAGAGGTCATTGCCCTTGAAGCCTTCGCTCTCGGCATGCCCCTCACCGTTGTCGGCAGCGTAGATCGAGGTTGTCTCGTGGTTCGCGTTCTCCTCGACACGCTTGCCGTCCTTAACAGCAGCGTCATCGGTCTTGCCGTCAAACCAGCTATTGTCTTGGCCAATGCGATTCACGTGCACATTGGGCTCGCGGAACCAGCCCATAAAGCGGTAGCCACCGTTTTCATTGGTCAGGCCCTCGGGCTTTGCAGAGGTCTCCTGCTTAAACGTCACCGACGTATCGCCTTGGGCCAAGCCCTGAGCCGTTCCCGCCAGCACGGCGCTCACGGCAAAGGTATACGGATCCGAGGTCTTCTGTTCAATACCGAGTTTGGTTGCCTCGATGGTCGCGGTACCCGCACCAGGAAAATCAATCGTCGCCTTAACGCTCTGGCCATGCACGGGGATATTCAGCTTGTAATCCATCGCCCACTCATTGGTGTGCTGACCACCCAGAACCTTGTCGTTATCAGTCGAGCGCTTGATGCCGGCGCAAAAGTCATAGTCGTGCTCTTCCCACAGCTCGCGCGTGATGTAGCGTTCGTCGTCCCACGGACCATAGCTCTCGCCCTTGGTGGTACCGTCACCGCCAAACGAAGGAATCTTTTTCTTAGCCGCGGTACCCTGGCTGTTGCCTTTTAGGCTCACGCTCGGCTTAAAGTAGCACTCGGCGACCGTCGCGTCGTCCTTGTTGGCGCGCGCAGCAATACCGCCCAAGTTCACGTCGTTTTGAATAATGGGAATCACAGCGATGGGATTGTACTGACGCGAGCTCAGGTCACCCGCAAAGTGGCTGCGAACGAGCTCGTTGCCTTCTTCGGTTAAAATACGGCCCGCTAGGCCGCCCGTCCACGCGCGCGTTACGGAGACGACGCCCACGTACGATGCGGCATAGCTGTAGCACTGCGCCGTCGAGAAGCAGTCGATAATCTTGGCGCCGCCCGCCATGCAGCCCACAAAGCCCGAGGCATACACGTTGTTGCCGCCCAGGGCGCCAATGGCAACGTCGTATTTATTGGTAACGTCGGTCATGCCCTTATCGGCAATCGAACCATCCTCTTTGCGCGTAGGCGTAACGCGGCAGTACTCAATCGTCGAGTTTTTAACGTAGCCGGCAAACGCTGCCATATACAGGCCCTCACCGCCGAGCGCCTGTACGCCCGAAGTCGTGTTGTTAACGGCGCGGCCACCACGGACCTCGCAGTTGTAGAGCTTGCAGCCGTCGAGCTCGCCGGCAATCAGGCCGCCCTCAAAGCCTGCGTTGGTAATAAGATTGAGCGTGTTGTTGGCGCACGTAACGTGCAGGGTGCTCTCCATGACCATGACGTTTTCGAAGCTGGTGTTGACGGCCTTGCCCACGATAATGCCGCCGCGGAAGTCAGCCCAAATGTTGGCGTCCTTGACCAGGAAGTTCTTGATGGTGGCGCCATCGGTCTCGGCAAAAAAGCCCGTGTCGCGCTCGGGGTCCAACATATTGTTGGCGTAGTCCAGACCCTTTACCGTGTGGTTCTGGCCATCGAAAATGCCCTTAAAGGGATGCTCCTTGTTGCCAAAGGAGAGGTGCTTGACCGTGTTCGAGACGATGGTCTTCATGTCCTCACCATCGAGCTCAATATCGTTATCGAGATAGACCTCCCAATTGGACGTGTCGCGCTCGCGCGAAAGCGCCACGCACGTCAAAAACTCAGCCGCGCTTTTGATGTGGAATTTTTGGCCCTCAGGCACATCCTCGGCATGCGCCACCGCCGGCAGCGCCATTACGCAGCAAAGGGCAATCGCCGCGACGGCAATCAGCCTGCTAAGCACACCTCGGTTTCTGTTCTTGATCTTCATGGGCTAGTTCGCCTCCGGCCAGCCCGCGACGTCAAGCACGTCGAGGACGGTATCGCTTGCCTGCTGGTTTTTGGCCTGCACGGCCTGAACGTCGATATCGAGCCTGAATGAGCCGCCGCGCGCGGCGTCGTGGTAGTCGCCCACAAAGCGCAGCGAGTCCATAAGGCTCTCGGACATGGCGCCGGGGTCGAGCACGCCGCCGCGTCCGGTAAGACCGCGATAGTAAAACCACCCATCGCCGCCATCGACCCACGGGGAGCCCTCGCCCGCGCTCACGTTAAAGGCGACGCTGTCCGAGGCATCCGCGGTCGTACCATCAGGCGCCACCGACGTCATGCGCAGACGAGCGCGAACATACTCGGGCTGCGCGCCGGCATTCTCCACGCGCACGATGCGGCTGATGTCAGAGCCCGTGGCCTTGGTATCGGGATAGTCCCCATGCGCGTTGGGCTCAAACGGGATCTCTTCGCCTTGATCGTTGAGGGTGAATTCGCAGACTCGTACCTTCACGCTGCCAAACGACACGACGTTGCTCGTGGGCACCATGTCCACGGTAAAAGTCAGCGTGCCACACAGGCACGCCAGGGCAAGCAACGCCATGGCGGCAAGCGCCAAGGTGCGTTTCTGATTGTCGGATAGATTGTTGAGCATTACGTTCGCCAATCGTCGGATAAGGGGGTGAGATCCCGGCCCGGAAATGGGGGTGGGGGTGGGCCGGGATCTCGGTGGAGGGGTGGGATTACTTCAGGCCGTTAGCCCAATCCGTGGCAGCAGTCAAGGCAGACGCAGACGAACCCTCAGCGGTATTGTCTGCTGCGTAAATGAAGCAGTTGACATCCATCGTGGCAGGATTGGCGAAATCCTTTTGCTCGGTGTCCTTGGGCGTAGTCACCTGGCTGAACAGCTCGCCAGTCCACTTATCCTCAGTCTTGCTGGCAATAAGCGGGGTAGCCTCGGCTCCTTCGCCAACATAAACGAAAAGGCCACCGAGATAATGAGTCGGCTCGCCCTCAACGGCGGTCGCATCAACGGCCTTCCAGCCAGAGTTAATGGTGAAGTAAGTCGTCTTGGAATCAGCGGTCCCGGCAGACGCCGTCTTGTTGTTCACGAAAACGTACACATATGCATCCTCGGATCCCTTGCCGATACCGACATTAGGATTCTTGGGTACAGACACGCCAGGGGCGAGCTTAGAGTCCTTAACCCATTTGGTCTCGGTCAGGTTGCCGTTGACCTTAGTGTTATCATCCGGAAGCGGCTGATTCGGATGGTCGGGATCGGTAGTGGGCTTGTTGATGCCCGCAGTGGTGAAGTTGTTGGTCAGGCTCGACTGCGCCGTCAGCCAGGCGTAGGTGCCCACGCCGGCAGCCAGTACCAGCAGCAGCAAGGCGGCAACTATGCCGTAGCGCTTTTTCCTCTTGTTCTCCATCGTTCTCTTCCTTTCGAGAATCGTTTTCCCCGGCAACGGCCCTTGCCGTTGCCGACACCTCTCCCCTGCCGCTATGGACGCCGCCCCCTCGCATGCGCGCGAGCATGCTTGTCCGCAGGCTCGTCGGGAACCATCCGATCGAGCACAATCGACGCCGCGACCAGCAGCGCCAGAACGGCCACCACAACAAGCAAACCGGGCATCGTCGTGCAATATGCGTTAACGAAGCCCAGGTAAGGAACACGAAAAGAGACGACGCCGACCACGCGTGAAATAGGCGTCTGCTCGGCGTCGTGCACGATGATTCCATCTGCATTTTTGTTCGCAATTCCCTGCGTGCCGATCGTCTGCGCCACAGGGTCGACCTCGTACACCTGGTGAGTCACCACGGCGCCGTCCGATCGATAAAAGGTGACATTGTCGCCCACGGCAATATCCGTCGGCTCAACTTGGCGAACAAACACCATGGAGCCAACGGGCAGCTCGGGTTCCATAGAGCCAGAAAGCACTGCATAGGGTGTGTATCCAAATGCGCGAGGAACGAAAGAGGCGGCGGCAAGAGCTATGACGAGCACAATCGCCAAGCTGCTAAGAAGTGCAATAAAATGTTTAAGTCCGCGCGCCGTCAAAACGATTATTCCATCCTCATCGAAGCCATACTCGATTCCCTCAAGGGTCAGCCACATTCCTCAAACACCGCAAGGCCCTTGAAAATGGAGTTCGAAAAAGCCAGTTTGATATCCTTTTTCAACAAAAACCATAGTGATGTCCTCCATTTTTATCAACGATTTATCGCCAAATGCTACTAATTTTGGCGTAAGTGGTTGTTTGCACCCATACTGATCTGCTTTGTTCAGTACCTGTGTCTAACCCCCTGTGCAGGTTCTTCACAGAGAGCCTAATATTCTGCGTATCTCAGATATTGT
>JABLTS010026395.1_pt1 | contig 11846 bp, 16 predicted proteins | sample 7160081 | NCBI WGS metagenome assembly JABLTS01 (sample SAMN14651231, study PRJNA627086) | human gut metagenome | isolation source: feces | host: Homo sapiens
GCTGATAATCTTTATCTGATGGAAGAAGTAGCTGAACATGAACTAGTATCAAAGGAATTTGATACTCCTCAGGAGGCACCTAAGAAAGAAAAGAAAAAGTATATTCCTCCAATGGATCATCCATGGAGAAAAGCCAGCTTTGCGAATTATGCCGCAAAACAAAAGCACCGTTGTGGTGCTAATGTTTGATTATTTTTGAGACATTATCAATTTCGGTTGACAGGGATAGCAACCGTAACATTGCTATCCCTTTAAATACGATTTTTAGTTTTCTATCTTTCCCTGAATAATGAATCCATTCCAATCTTCCTGAATATATTGATTATTCTTCTTTCTGACTATTTGTCCAATAGGTTCACTTTCCTCAATTCTTTTATTGAGTTCATTAAAGTTTCTTGTATATACAAAAGGATTCTTGATTTTGTTCTTCATTTCTTTCTCAAAAACATCTCTCAGTTCTTTGAGTTCTACTAGACCATATTTTTTTAAGTATTCCTTAGTATCCTTAAATGACTGATAGACATTATTTGTCTGATTATATCTTTCATAGAATGATTTCATGAATATTGCAGAGTTGTAATCATCTACTTCTTCAACAGTTAGAAGCAATGTCTGGCATCCTGCAAGCTCAAATGCACGTCTAATACCATAGATGCCTTCACCACTTATATTCTCTCCTAGTCCTGTATTGCAGGCTGATAATACAACTAATTCTGTACCCTTTAAGTCCATATATTGTATTTCTTTAGCGCTGATATAACCGAAATTATTATCTTCTACGTTATATCCTGATAAGCATAGAATACCTCTGTCCATTGGTTCCATATGTTCATTATCTAGATAGTCACCATGTGTAGAGACATGAAGTACTCTAGGTCTTTTTGTATTGAAGAAGTTATCATGATTAGCTTGATATGAACTATATATAGTGGACCTTTCACCATAGATATCATGAATAAACATGCCTTCTAGATATGAACCATAGAGAACACCTTTTGTGTCTCCTCTGTCGTTATCTTCAGATTGCGTCCCTGAAAAGTCTGGATAGACAAAGGATACAAGCTGATCTGTGTTACCATCATCCGTATCATTATCGAAGAGTGTCTGGACAGAACTTAAATAGGAAATATTGAGACAGTTAAGTACTCTTTCAAAGGATAAGTTATAGAGTTTACCATCAGGACAGATATAAATATGATCATAATCTCTAATAGAACCAATAAATAATTGAATATCTTCATCATTAACAAATGTACCACTGATAATTTCTTCATAATCAACAACACACTGTGAATACTTTCCTTTCTTTATGAGAATAAGACCATACTTTAAATTATCAAGTTCATAGAAATCGATAATCAGCTGATTACCTATCATATTAGATATTTCTTTTAAAAATAATCTTTCCCCCATATTTTTATTGTGGAATCTATTGACATCCATCTCGAAAGATAGATTCTTATTGACGAAAAGATAATCTAATAAGTCTTTGATGTTTCTTTTAAAGACGCAAGATTTCAATATTTCATATACATTATTAAATAGTTCAAGAAAATGTCGTCTAGAGGAGACTTCTTCTATACTAAAAGCAGTGGTCTTAAGATTATTAATATTTTCAAAATATGCAGTCAAATGATTCTTGATAGATTGATTATCTATTTCGTCTTTATTAGTCTGTATTGAAATTATACCACTTAGTGCAGCGAGTGTATCCGGATGAGTCTCTCCTAGATTTTCTTTTAATGCATTATAAGCTATGTTTTCTATTTCTAACGCCTTGTTGTAATCTTCCAAATAAGAATAAGTACTTGCCAGATTAGCAAGTGCTGTCAACGTAACTGGATAATTCATTCCTATAATTTCTTTTAGTGCATTGTATACTTCACATTGCAATTCTAGTGCTTTGCTGTAATTCCCTAAATCATTGTAAGTATTTCCTAGATTTTCAAGTGTTAACAATGTGTCAGGATGATCCTCTCCTAGAATTTCTTTTCTAAAATTATAGACTGTCTTCTGTAATTCTAATGCCTTGTTGTAATCTCCTAAATTGGAATATGAGGCTGCTAGATTGTTTAAGGCATTTAATGTATCTGGATGATTCTCTCCTAGAATTTCTTTTTGTGCAGTATAAACTGTATTCTGTAGTTCTAAAGCCTTGTTGTAATCTCCTAAATCAGAATAATAGTTTGCTAAATTAGAAAGTGCATTTAATGTATCTGGATGATTCTCTCCTAGAATTTCTTTTTGTGCATTATATACTATATTCTGTAATTCCACCGCTTTATTATAATCTCCTAAATCAGAATAAGAGTTTACTAGATTGTTTAAGGCATTTAATGTATCTGGATGATTTTCTCCTAGAATTTCTTTTCTTGCACTATAAACTATACTCTTTGTTTCTAATGCCTTATCGTAATCTCCTAAATCAGAATAAGACTTTGCTAGATTGTATAAAGTAGTTAATGTATCTGGATGATTTTCTCCTAGAATTTCTTTTTGTGCAGTATAAACTGTATCCTGTAATTCAAATGCCTTATCATAATATCCTAAATAACTATAAAAAACTGATAAATTGGATAGTGCATTTAATGTATCTGGATGACTCTCTCCTAGGATTTCTTTGCGTGCATTATAAAGTTTATTCTGTAATTCTAAGACTTTATTATAATCTCCTGAATAAAAATAAGAACATGCTAAACCATTTAAGGCAGATAATGTATCTGGATGTTTCTCTCCTAGAACTTCTTTTCTTGTAACATAAAGTTCTTCATGTAATTCCAGTGCTTTGTTATAGACTCCCAAACGTACATAAGAGCGTGCGAGATTTTCTAATACTTCTAATGTATATGGATGTTTTTCTCCTATTTCACGTTTATATAAACCATATAACTCTTGATAAATATTTTTTGATTTTAAATAATTTCCTGCTTCATATGCTTCAGCTGCTTCCTTAATAAGATCACCAATTATAAACTTACTCATACATATTCCTCCCAATACCATTCTAATCTAATAAACTATCCTACTCATCCTTCACCAAACAATCCAAAAGAGGATGTCTTTTTGATTCAAATCAATCCAATGCACTTTCTGTAAACTTGATACTACTTGAAATATTATGTTTCTTATATTCATCTGGATACTTAATCATCAGATTCTTATATACCTCTATAAGTTCCTTACTTTCTGTACTCTCTGCAAGATTATCAATAATTTCGCTAATCCAGCCATATTCATCTGCAGTACATTCATTCTTTAGATATTCAATTGTTGATGGAATATCCTGACTTAATATTTCTATTTCTTTTTTCCAACATTGTTCAATTCCAAATGACCACTCATCAGACATTTCTGAACGTTCTCTTATTACTTCTCTAAACTTAACTACATCCATCATTTATTCCCTTCTAACTCTAATAACGCTTCTTTTCTATCTATACCACCTGCATAACCTGTTAAGCTTCCATTACTACCTAACACTCTATGACAAGGTACTATAATACTTATTCTATTATGCCCTACTGCTCCTCCTACTGCCTGTGCAGAGAATCTTTTAACACCTCTTCTTTGTGCTAATATATTCGCAATCTCTCCATAAGTCATTGTATAACCATAAGGAATATCACAAAGAATCTCCCAGACTTCCTTTTGGAAGTCTGTACCTATTAAATGAAGAGGAAAATCAATAGATGGCTGTTCTTTCTTAAAATAGAGATCAAGCCATCTTCTTACTTTTAGAATAAGTTCTGTTTCTTTTTCTTCATAAGGTTCTTTTAATCCTGCTGCATAATACTTCTGATTCTCAAACCATAAGCCATATACACCTATTTCATCTGCCGCAATAAGTATATCTCCTAATGGTGATTGATAGTGTCCAATATAAGTCATATGAAATCCTCCATATATCTATCATATCAAAAAAAAGACTCATAAGAGTCCCTTAATTGAATTGTTTATGTTTATTTTCAATAAAGTCATGATACCATTTAAAGCTATCTTTCTTATATCTCTTATAAGTACCCTGACCTAGATTATTAGCATCTACATAAACAACGCCATAATGTTTTTCCATTTCACAGCTTCCTGCAGAAACAATATCAATAACACCCCACATAATAATCTACACCATCATCAATCGCTTCATCAATAATATCTTGTGTGAGTAGTCTTGTAGATGTTGTCGCATCAGATGTTTTTTTAGATAGGGTCTACAATCCTGTGTATCTAAGCCTTTACCGCCTTCTTTATACCCACCTTCATACTGGCTGCTAGCAGTGGCTCCACCCATAATATATCTTTTGTTTTTGCATTGTTGTCTTCTTCATTTAAAAAAAACTAAGGTTTTCACCCTAGTTTCTTTGCAAGCTTATAAGCACCATATTCCGGTGTATGGATAGGTGAAATAAGATTCTCTATTGTTTCATTTAGAATAGGTAGAATATACTTGGAAGCATGTTCAAATACGCCTCCAATATAGGAAATACGAGATGTTGAATCATGTTCTTTTAAGAGTGTTTGTATGAGTGAATGAATTTCTAATGCTGCCTGTTTATATATTTCTATCGCATAAGGATCTCCCTGATTGGCAGCTAAGCCATTGATATAAGCATAGGATGCAGTAGATGTACGATCAAGACTATTCATAAATGTGATAATATCATAGTCTATATCTAGATGACATTCTTCCATAACAAGATCATAAAGAACTGTTTTTTCTAGTCTACCATCTATTTCTTTACAGAATGTATGAAACATCTTCTTCGCAATCCAATAAGCACTGCCTTCATCTCCTAATTGATAACCCCAGCCTCCACAACGTGTCAGCTTATTATTCTTAAGTGATAAGGCGATACTGCCTGTTCCTGCAATGACCACAATACCATCATGACCATCTAATGCACCTTCTATCGCAATTCTTACATCACTTTCTACGACAAAAGGTCGATCTCCAAATGCTTCTTTACATATGTATTCTATTTTATCTCTTAATTCTTTCTGTTGGCCATATCCTGCAAGTCCTGCACCAATAATGGCAGTATGATCAGGATCTAGCTGATTGACACCATCTCTTAATATTTCAATAGATTGATCTTGTGGCTGAGTTAAAACATGTACTGTAGGAAGGATTAATTCTTTTAAACGAGATCCGTTCTCATCAAAAAGAACCATCTTTGTTTTTGTTCCTCCGCCATCTATACCTATATACAACATTTCTGTTACCTCTTAATTTTCAGATGCTTCATTTGCCTTTTCTTCTTCTAATAATTCATTATCGTACATCTTAAAGAATGGATGATACATAGTTACCATTATTAACACTATTTATATTGTATGTTATTCATCCCACACCTAAAGGAGTGGGCTTTCCGCACAGTTTTTTTAAAGCACTCTTGAAACCAAACATAAGGATATCAGAATCCGTCATACCAAAGACATTCTTGTTTTGTTTATTGTTTTGATTTTTTACAATGTACTTATTCATCTCATAGTTTGTCTATAGATAACTTTTTACAGTTTTACTAATATTTCCATTGTTTTTAAGAAGAGCTTCTTCACATTCTTTTTCACCCTTACCTGTTAAACCAGATAGAATCGCAATCTTTACATTGTAGTGACATTTAGTTAATAGTGCGATTGATTCTTCTTCAGAACAATCTAAAGATTGTGAGACAATGTTGACAGCTCTGATCTTAAGTTTTTCATTGGTAGGCTGTACATCAACCATTAGGTTTTTATAGACCTTTCCTCTTTTGATCATTACAGATGTAGAAAGCATATTTAAAACAAGTTTTTGTGCGGTACCAGCCTTCATTCTTGTAGAGCCAGTTACGACTTCTGCACCCGTAATTACTTCTATTGGATAGTGGGAGTATTTTGATATTTCCCCATTGTGAACACAACAGATAGAGACTGTCTGGCATCCTAATGTGCGCGCATATTGAAGTCCGCCAATGACATAAGGTGTTCTGCCTGATGCTGCAATACCACATACAACATCTTTGTCTGTTAAGTGGATATTCTTTAAGTCCTCTACAGCGAGTTCCTGAGAATCTTCTGCACCTTCTATTGCAGTTGTGAGTGCGATGTTCCCACCGGCTATTAATCCTTGTACTAGACGAGGATCAACGCCATAAGTAGGAGGACACTCTGATGCATCTAGTACACCTAATCTCCCTGATGTACCAGCACCAATATAAATCAGTCTGCCACCTTGACTCATCTGTTGATAGATACAGTCAACAGCATCCGAAATTTGCGGTAAGACGTCTTTTACAGCTAATGCAACCTTCTGATCTTCATTATTAATAGTTGTGAGAACGTCTATCGTAGACATTTCATCTATATGTAATGAGTCAGGATTTGACTGTTCTGTATCTAAGTTATTTAAGTTCATTCTTGTTCCCCCCTTCCAATATCATTATAGCCTTGTTGAAATGTTATTTCTAAAGCAAAAGACTCATACTGAAATATGAGTCTACTTTTTGAGTATAGAGACATTGTCTTTAGAATCTATGAGATTCTTTTTATGTTCTTCAAAGTTCTTCTTAAATACACCATAGTACAATAAGTCAGTTATCACAAATGAAGAGATACGAGAAGAGACAGCACCAATACGTAGGGCTTTTTCTTCACTTGGTACTTTGAGTGAATAAGTACTTAGTTTAGAGATTGGATTAGAGTTAATTTGTGTAATAGATATAACTGGTATTTGTTTTTCATGTAACACTCTAGCAACATCTACTAAACCAGTCGTAGAACCTGAGTAACTAATAATAAGTGCTGCATCATTTTGATCCATGCTTTGAGCGAAGGTCATCTGTACATGAAGATCAGCGTTATAGATCACCTTCTTACCTATACGCATAAGTTTTTGATAGATATCTAAACCAATAACAGATGAACCACCTACACCAAAGAGATAGATAGTAGAAGCATTATTAAGTAAGTCTATAGATGCTTCTAGTGTATCTATGTTTATTAACTGATATGTTTTTAAGACTGTGTTCATATTTAGTCTACAGCCTTTTTCTACTAGTGTACTGATATTATCTTCTGGTTCAAAGATGAGATCTACTTCTTGTTTTTCTTCTTCTTTAGTAGATTGAGCTAAGTTCATCTTTAAATCACTGAAGCCTTTAAAACCTATTTTCTTTGAGAAACGGATAATAGCAGCTGCAGAGGTATTAGTCTTTTCACCTAGTGCTTGAGCAGAATCTTGTAGGATATCATTTTCTAGTATATATTCAGCTATTAACTTTTCTGTTGCAGTGTAGCTATCATTGTATTCTTTAATTCTTAAATATGCGTTCATGGGATCACCTCCGATTAATACCATTATAGCATATAGAAATAGTTGTTTTGTATATGAAAATATCCCTTGAAGAGGGGATTGAAAATCATGAGGTTTCAGTATTTACCATTATATACTGTCAAAAAATTCAGTTTTTATAGAAAACATCATGATTAAGTTGTTCACATCATTTTAATCAGTGCTTAAAAAGATTACCAAGATTCAATCTATTTCATTATCCTTCTTATGATTTTTTGTTTATTATTCTTATCAAATTATATTTTCCCTTCAAGAATTAAATATATCACTTTGCCATAAAATATAATTCTTTTTACCTTTATGTTTTTTAACTTTTTTCCTCTATTCTTACCCGATAACATTTTATTCCAATATTCATCTATTTCTTTATTAGTTAAACTATCGTCAAATACCTTTGAATACTTTATGAATTGTTCTTTTAAATCATCATTAGTCACATTATCGGAACAATTTTGAACAGCAACAGCCATTTTATTCCCAAACATGTTTTTACGTTGTATCCATATCCCTAATTTCTCGTTTGATATATCAACTATACTAGGCTCATCTTTTCCTTCAAGTTTTTTCATACTTACCATTTCACTGGTAATATCTGGATCATTAATTTCGTTATATTTATTCAAAAAAGAATTAATACTTTTATCTTTTTTATAAATCAACTTTTCTTTTACCTTTTTCTTTACTCCAAAGAAACTATTTTCTAATGTGTCTTTAATTGTACTTTTTGATTTATTTGTTGTACCGCAGCTTACTAATACCAAGCAAAGAAGCAGTATAATTATTTTTCTCATATCAACACCCCTTATTCATTTTACATTTACACTAAGCATTCCTATTTGTTAAATCCATATTTCGCTTTCACATTTAACCCATATCCAATTATTGCACCAACTATACCACCAACGTTATGTGCTATATTTGAAATATTGTTCTGAACTGCAATACCTTCATATGCCTGTTGTCCAATAAAAATAGCTGCAACCAATATAAATGTAATAAGAATTTCTTCTTCTCTAAAATCAATAAATGAAACAAGCATATTAAAAGCAAAAACTACTCCACTCTACTTCTTGTTGTTTTTCTTCTTTAGTAAATTGAGCAATGTTCATCTTTATATCACTGAACTCTATAAAACCTATTTTCTTTAAGAAATGAATGATAGCTGCTGCAGAATCATGCAGGATATAGTCAGCTATCATCTTTTCTGTAGCAGTACAGCTATCGTTATATTCTTCTATTCTTAAGTATGCATTCATAGGATTACCACCGATTAACACCATTATAACATATACAAATACTTGCTTTGTATAGAAAAAGAAAAGAGCCTTTGTGTTTGAATAGTCAAATACAAAGGCTTTTTCAAGAGGTTATTTTATTTGTATGTAAATTTAATAATAGCACCTAGTCCTGATAATAGGACAATTGACGGCATATATGATACAAATGTAGTAATCAAATTTGAAACCGTACTCGCAATCCAAGGCCCAAACATAGGAATAATTAAATATATTAATAAAAACTGAATGATATGATCCATAAGCTTATATACTAATCAATCCATTGATTGATTACCTTTCTTTAGATTTTTCATTATTCATTGTTTAATTAGACTAATAGAGATAAATCCTGCCTAAAGTGTTTTGAGTAAATCTGTTACTTAGGTTATACTTTATGACAAAAGGAGGAGGCATTATTTGAATGCACAATAGGCAGGTTATTTAAAACTCTATGATTTGTTTTCCTTTTGCATCACCAGACTTCCTTCACCCTATAACGTATTAAGAAGGATTAATCAATCTCATTGTTTTCCGATAAAATAAGATCAGTATGGACCAGACTGCTAAGTGCTTTTAATGTTTCTGGATACTGATTTCCTAGAATTTCTATTCTTGCAATATAAACTACGTTATGTAGTTCATTTGCTTTGTTATAATCTTCTAAATCAGAATAAGAGTCTGCTAGATCAGCAAGTGCCGTTAGTGTATCTAGATGATTCTCCCCTAAGATTTCTTTACGTGCACTATAAACTGTATTTCTCATTTCTAGCGTCTTATTGTGATCTCCTAAATCAGAATAAGAGCTTGCTAGATCAGCTAGTGCTGTGAGTGCATCTGGATGTTTCTCTCCCAGAATTTCTTTACGTGCATTATAAACTATGTTCTTTAGTTCAAATGCCTTGTTGTAATCTCCTAAATCAGAATAAGAACTTGCTAGATCAGCAAGTGCTGTCAGTGTATCTAGATGTTTCTCTCCTAGAATTTCTTTTCTCGCATTATAAACTGTATTCTTTAGTTCAAATGCCTTGTTATAATCTTCTAAATCAGAATAAGAGCTTGCTAGACTGGCAAGTGCTGTGAGTGTATCTAGATGTTTCTCTCCTAGAATTTCTTTTCTCGCATTATAAACTATGTTCTTTAGTTCAAATGACTTGTTATAATCTTCCAAATCAGAATAAGAGTCTGCTAGATCAGCTAGTGCTAATAGTGTATCTGGATGTTTTTCACCTAGAACATCCCTTCTTCTCACATAAACTTCTTCATGTAATTCCAATGCTTTGTTGAACTCTCCCATGTTTCTATAAAAATCAGCAAGATCATTCAATGCAATTAATGTAACCGGATGACTTTCCCCAAACTCACTTTTATAGATATCGTATATTCTCTGATAAGCATATTTTTCTTTTATGTACTTTTCAATACTGTTTACTCCTCTCATATACTTACTTAGATATTCACTTAAAAAACTATTCATACGTATTCCTCCTCTAGATTAAGATTTCTATAAAACATTCATGGCTCATATTCCTTTTGCATCACCAACCTTCACTTATAATGTATGTCCTTTTATTTTTCCCTCTTTTTACACATTCTTTTTCAAATAATTGAATCCTATAAAAAAGAGGATAGATGGACTACAATTTATCCATACTATCCTCATATATAGTTCTCACCATCTATGATCTGTTATTCTAATTTAAGTTTTCTTCGTCTACTCCCTCATATACTTTCATTAACTTATTATTGATACTCTCTTCATCTGACATCATTAAATGTTTAAATCTTTCTATAGACTCATCAAACATATTTGGATCATAAGTGATATGTTTACCCAAAAATAAATTACCAGCATTATAATAAGTATCAATCTTTAACAGAAGTGCATGTTTAGTAATCATAATTTCATCTAAACAATGTTGCTGTACAATTTCAATAAGTTTAGTGTACAAACGTATCTTGAACAAATATTTAGACATTTTGTTTTTTCTAGAATTGTAATCATCACTCTTTCTAACAAACTCACGAGAGAATTTCATTACATATTTACTACGTTTGATATGATATTGATATATTTTGTCATGATAGAGTTTGATGTTCTGACTAATATACTTATCAAACATACACTTATGTTGCTTTGTATAATCTTCCATTCGTTGTGATCCATAGACTAATGCATGAGTAATTCCATGTAAACGAGTCAGAAATAAAGGGTGATTTAATCCTTTGTATTTAATACTATTCAATTCTTCTATTTCTTTTTTTGATTCCATTTTATCTAATGTTTCATATTTCATTGTTATCACCGTCCTCACTTATAATGTATGTCCAGTTATTTTTCCCATTTTTGTTGAATATAAAACCCTATTCTTACTAAAACAGGGAAAAAAATACTCCCTTACATTATGAGTAAAGGAGTTGAGTAAAATGTCGAATAAAGTATGGGATGAAGAAAGAATTAGAGAAGAATTTAAAAAGCTAGATAGTATGACTGGACTACATGGGGCTGATTTACCTATCACATTTGGGAAAGCTAAACATACATTAGGATGTTTCTATATTGACACTATTAATAAGAAACCAAAGAAGTTTCATTTCTCATTGTTTTATTTTGGGAATCCTGAATGGTCAGAAGCATCTGCTTTAGATGTAATCAGGCATGAATATGCGCATTATATGGATTATATGTTTAATGGTAATTCAAGTCATGGTGCTTCATGGAAAGCTTGTTGTCGAAAGATTGGAGCATTACCTTCAAGGCTTTATAATCCAAAAGTAGAAGAGATTAATCTCCATATGGAAAATAAACAAAAAGAACTAGATTCACAGATTGAATCTATTAAACAAGGAAATATGGTTATTCACCCTACATATGGTATTGGTATTGTGAATAGTATTTCTGATGATAAAAGAAAACTATACATTAACTTCAACAATGAAATGAGATGTTTAAGTACTCCATGGGTGACTGAACATTGTCAGATTGTTAAATAAAACATTCTCTAGGGGATGTTTTTATTTTTTGTGTCCCCTGAAGGGGTACTTATTATGAATTTTTTAAATATGCAGTAATCCATCAATACATAAAGCGTGATGAGTTTCCGTCCCCAACAGGGGTTACTTATTATGAATACTATACAGATAACACCTAAAGAATGGGAAACTATACAAGCGTTTCCGTCCCCAACAGGGGTTAACTATTATGAATAATATAAATAGTGATGACCTAACGCTTACTATTA
>JABLTS010107917.1_pt1 | contig 11815 bp, 9 predicted proteins | sample 7160081 | NCBI WGS metagenome assembly JABLTS01 (sample SAMN14651231, study PRJNA627086) | human gut metagenome | isolation source: feces | host: Homo sapiens
CGGCATCTGATCAAAATCCGAATATGCGATAATATCATCAGAAATAATTTGTAAATATTCTTCCATCTTTTTGAAACTCATTCTGGAAATCTGTTTTATATCTTCTTTAAAACGACTATACGCATCTCGCTGATTATCATTCGGCTCTTCATCTTTATATGCTGACACACGTATTTTTACGCTTTCCTGTCCCCAAAAATCACAGTCTAATTTTTTTTCCCAGCCATTATTAAACACTAATTCTCCAAAAACTTTGTCATTCATCTACTGCACCTTCTTTCTATGTATTTAAACGGCTCTATTCTTTAAGCTGCGGCATCCCGATTTGCTTTAGCCTCTGATATACCGCCGGAATGTCTGATATTGCCATGGATTTCAGTAGGTACTTTATCCATTGTCTTACAATCAGACCGTTCATGCCAGGTATATTTATTTTCTTTCATCCAGGCTTTGACTTCCTCCTTTGTGCATCCTCTCTGCTCTGCCAGCTTCTCACACGCCTGGTCAAAATTACCTCCTTTTCCGTATCTGTTATCGGTAAAATGGTCAATTTCAACTGTTCCCTTAGCAACCGGTGAAAAATCCGGTTCCCCATTTTTAAATTCTATTCCATCAATACCGTATTTGTCCAGTATTTGTCCCCATGTCAATCCATCCGGATTTGTCAAAGGATTTTTAGGTATCTCATCCCTATTCGGAAACCATTTTGAATTTCCTCTTTCTCCTTCCCAATGCCCGCCATTTCCTTCAATCGGGCAGCCCTTCACTTCATCCAGTTCCTTTGCTATCGGTTTATCAATATCCTTTTCATCTGTTAATTTGTCCATTGACTGCGCCAGCTTTGAAAGTTCTGATCTGTCAATGCCAAGTTTTTCTATTCCACTAAAATCACCAAAAGAAAACATTGAATCCCTCCTTTACTTGAGTATCTCTGATTAAAGTACACTTTTGTTTCTAAGATGCGTAATCCATGCTGCATAAATGTCTCTGCTTTCTTTATTATCCACAGATTCATTTTTCATCAGACACTGTGAAGCTGCTAAAGCAAATGACCTTGGTAAGTCCTCGGTTTCTTCTGCAATATACTTCATCAGACGATTGGTTAATTCATCATAATCCTGCGAACATTCAATAGCTGACTTTGTTTTTAATGCTCCATCGAGAATTTCTGTTACCACACCGGAAAGCTCTTCAAAATTATCATCTTTCCACATTGGCAAATCTTCTGTTTTTTTGCATGTATTTAATAATTTACGCAATACCAGTTTATTTTTCACCGCAATATCCGCATCATTTAAAAGTTCAATTACTTCATCAATGTCGTTGTCTACCGGGTCATTCACGCGGTATTTTAAAAGCAGCTCCAATATTTTTGTTTTAAATAATGCCGTGGCATTTTCTTCTGTTCCTTCAAAAACATACTGGTATCTGCCTTCTTCACCTCTGAACTTCTGAATACTGCAAAGCACCGGTTCAACCCAGTCATTTTGATATACTACCGCTACACCTTTCGGAAGTTTTGCGATTTCGTCAAGCTGCTCATCTTTAAGTCCTGCTGATTTTCCTGCCATGCGCCTGTCCTGTTCGTCCGGAAGCCGCATAATAATCTTTGTATTTGTATTTCGGATTGCAGAAATATCAACTGCACTCGGTGACTGATCTACAATAATAAATCCTTCGCCATATGTTCTCATTTCAGCAATCGCATTTGAAATCATCTCAACCGATTTTCCTGCTACATTTGCTCCTTCTGAATTCTGTTCCGTAGATACTTTCTTTAAAATATTATGTGCTTCTTCCAAAATTGTCACATGTTTAAGCGGCTGATTCATTTCATAATTACTGGTCATTCTGTATTCGCTTAATCTCATAATCAGTATACCCATAATTAATGATTTTGTTTCCATTGAACCGATTCTACTCAAATCAATAATCGTTTTTTTATCAAACAATATTTTATTATTAATTTCTTTCGCCGCAAAAATCTGTCCATTAAGACCATTTGTAAGAGATTTTACTCTTGTTACAAGCGATCCCATATAATTGCTCTTAACTTCTTCCGAATATGCCGAATTTTTTATTACATCTACCAATTCTGCCAATAAATCCTGAAATGTCGGATATAAATCATCTGAATACATATTTTCAGAATTAACCAGATTCCAGCCACATACCCTGTATGCCTGAAGCAGTGCATCCTTTAACACTGCCGGCATTGCTGCATACATAGGCCAGCATACATTAAATATTTCCACCAGCCTGTCAATGTGTTCCAAAATATGAATTCCTTTCGGGAACTTAAACGGATTAATTTTCAGAAGTGGTTCATAATATGGATTTGTTCCATATACATTTACATCCGGCAGTAATCCGAAAACATTTTTATACTCTCCTTTTGCCGGTTCTATTATTAAATAATTTTTGCCATTTGCATCAAGCTGTCTTGCAAGTTCATAAACGGTATTACTTTTACCTGAACCGGTAGACCCCGTAATAAATGTGTGCATTGATAACGTATTAATATCCAGCCTTACCGCATTCTCGCTTGCACTCCCCATATTAAAGACTTTACCCAGATTTATGCTGGCGCCTTTTGAAGCTCGTCCGTAAGTTACAACTTCTTTTCCGAAATCCGCATGTTCAATAACCGGCAGACCACACACTGAACGTCTTGGCAGCCCCATGTGAATTGCCAGTTCACTTCCGCTTACCAAAGAACATGGCGTTACTTCTATATTACCGGCTGTTCCTTCATATCTAAAAACAGGATGAATAAAATTCGTAACATACTGACCTATTTGCTTGGTTATTTCTTTTTCCGACTTTCCCCATGAATTGACTGCCGATATTTCAACGCCCGAATTCTCGCCTCTCATTAACGCTTTGTAAGTTGAAGCGGCGACTTCTGCCGCGTACTGATTTTCTGAAAGAAAATATGCTGCACACTCATACATGCCTAAACTTTCAAATTCATCAATTCGCTTTAACTGTTTGTCAATTCTTTCTAACATTGTTTCAACCGACTTATCATGAAGCGTTAACGTCATTCCTTCCGACATACCGTTTGTGTAGCCTTCCGATTTAGATGTTCCGTAATTAACACCCTCTGTAATACCGTCACTAACTCCGGATACTTTTGCAATACTATGAGAAATTGATTCATTAACCGTTGTTGAATTGGATACTGTTTTTTGCACAGCATTTCCAAGCAGTCCTACACCGCCTGCTACAACTCCGCCAACCGCAAGACTCATACCACCTGTAAGCGGTCCCAATGCCGCCCCGATAATAGAAGCCGCAGAAGAAATTCCCTTGAGAGTTTTCCCTGCAACACTTTCTTTTGATTCTCCATTCGTAATACTGCTTCCACTGCTGGTTGTTTCCGTTTCAGATTCAGAAGAATTGGTTGTATGTGAAGTTGAACGACTTTTCCCTTCCGTTTCAGTAAAAGTATAATTAACGGTTTTATTCCCCATATAATTTACCTGGGTTGTTGCAAACGGCGACATCTGGGTATATACACTTTCATATCCTTTACGCAGTTCTCTTAATTGATCCGATGTAGTACCATTTGCAATGATTATTCCGGTATACTTTTCGCCCTGCATTGAAAGCACCAGTTTTTCCAGACCTTGAACAAAATTTTTATTGGATTCAATCGTATGTGCCTTACTATTTGCCACACATGAAACGGAAGATATGCTATTTGCCTGTATCTTTTCTAAAATACTCTCCATTTCTTCTATTGTATAATCCGTAGTTTTAATACCCGGAAACTGTCCCTTCATCGCATTTTCAACTGTATCACGCAATGAACTTGTCGTTCTTTCCGAATCCAGAGAGCGGACTCCCATATAAAAATCCGTTTTTATGCCGTCACTGTCAATAATGACAAAAACCGCACTTTCCGTTGTTGCCAGTGAATTAAATACACTGGCAAATTTATATGTAGCAAACTCTTCTTTCTCATAAACCATTTCGGTAATCTTGAAAAAGAGCACATTGTTCTTAATATTATTTTCAAGTATATCTTTTGACAGCGGCACAACCGGCATTTTTGTCAGATTTCCTATATAATTTTTAAGAACAACATCATCAACAACCTGTAACGCAGCCTGATACCCATTTACTATACTATGATACTTTACATTCGCTGCCCTTTGCTGTCCATTCGTTATTGCCGTTTTTACATCCGATAAATCGGCAGTATTATTCATCTAATCACCCCTTATCCGTAACAATCATGCCTACACCAACTGCTGCAACTACCACACCACCTGCTATCAGTGCTCCCGACTGAACGCAGATTCCCGCAACTGCTGCAACCGCTCCAACTGCTGTCACACCGGCTCCAGCCTGTTTTCTTGTAATCTGATAACTCTGCTCTGAATCTGCCTGTGTTTTAATCTTCTCTGCCTTATCTCTGTATAAAAATCTGACCATATTCCGCAGCAATTCAACCCGTTCTTTAGAAAAATTGCCAACAACCACTACCATCTGATTGTTTAAATATGCCTCATTCCACTCTGTGCGGTCATATTTTAACGTTTCATCGTCATGCTCATCATATAAATTACTCATTTTTGATGCCGCGTACTTTAACATCTCATCAAATTTCGCCATAGTCGGGTCAACCAGCATGATGTCCTTTAACATAATCCTCACGCGTGTTCTATTCCCATTATTAACAGCTTCCATAAATTCACTTGTTATTGCCATTTTTGCACCTACTTCCCGTTATTTTGTCACAATGTTCTATAATACTCTTTGCAGCCTTTCTAATTTTATCAATGTCTTTATTATTCATACATTTTTTTTTATCAATTAGTGCTACAACATTTAAAATATCTTTACTGTTATTAGTTATTCCCTTGCATTCTTGTTGTACTTTACCTGCCTGCCTAATAACAAACTGCTTTTCTTTAGCCAGAGGTAACTTTTTTTCCACTTTCCGAGGATACATCGTACTAATCATTTTCTTCAGGTGATTCACCCTCTTATGGCTGAAATTATTAACTAACCCTGCAAGAATTACATCAAACTCCTGCGGGTCATCTGACAATATTTCATCGTCTTCCTCATCTTTGACCCAAAAATCCATTAATTTTGATTCAGCATATCTAAGCATTTCATCAAACTGATTAAAAGATGTATCTACAAGCAAACTGTCTTTTAACATGATTTTCGTTTTAAGATTGTTATTTTGCAATACAGCCTGCTTAAATTCCTGCGTTACAGCCATTAAAACATCTCCTTAAATTTCAAGTATTCCATTTACCTTGTTCTGAATTTTTTCCAGCCAGTCAAGTCTTTCCTGTGTTTCCTTAATTCTTGCTTCAATATTTTCATTATCTTTAGCACATACTTCCAGTTCTTTTAACTTTGACTGTAATACAGCATCAAGTTCATCGAATTTCTTTGCAAATTCTTTCTTTATTAACGCTGTCTGTTTCTTTGCATACTCAACGGCACTTTCGCTGTTTTCATACAGTAATTCCTGAATCGGAGCAAAAAACTTCTGAGCCAGTTCGGTTCCGTCTACATATTCCTTATCCTCATAAATTTCTTTATAATGTCCTTTTTCCTGAAACCATGTCCATGGCTTATACCATTTTCTGTCTTCATTCTCAATCCACTCCTCTCCTACTTTCACTCTTTCCGATTTTGTCATTTTAGAAATCAATGCACTTGTGTCTGATATAATATCTCCCTGCATTAATTCAAACGGATTCAGCTCAACACTACCGACTTTCACATCCTGTGCTAATTCAGCAATCTTTTTCTTATACTGTTCAAGAAGGTCCTCTGCATTTTTTTTAACATGATTGGATATTAAATTTTCCAGCTTGACCTGTACCTCAGCCTGCAATCCCTCTGCAAATTTTGCAAATACCTGACAAATACTCTCTGCATCCCGTTTTGACAGCTTTGCATCTGTTGATGACAACTGTTTGGTGATTTTTTTCTGTGCAGCAACAATTACACTTTGAGCAAGCTTGCTTATTTCTTTATCATAATTAATCTGCTCAATCTGGGTCTTGAACTTTTTCGCATCTTCTCCGCTTGCCAGTTTTTTCTTAATCACATCAATCTGAGCCAGTATTTCTTTCTGTTCATCTCGGTTTGTGGCAATTTCCTGTTTTGTTTTTTCAAATGACTGTGTACTTTCGAGTTTTTTGATAAATGTATCTACAATATTTTTTATCTTAGCTGTTTTTGCATATTTTTGTACATACATTCTAATTGCCGCTTCAATAGGAACTATTCCTGCGTGAATAAGTGCCTGCTGATTATCATCTCCTTCGGCAACCGCTTTTGCAAGCATATCCTCCACTTCCCCCCGCATTGACGGTGTTAATGGGGCATACTTTTCAAAATGCATTTCTTCATTCCGGTTAAATTTACGTACTTTTCCTTTTGCTTCATACACATCATCATCATTGTCGTCATCACTGTTTGCCAGTATTGTACGAATATTAAGTGCGGTCAAAGCAGATGCCGGATAAATATTCGGATTTTCAATTCCGTTGTCCTTCAAATAATCCCTGACTTTTGTAATTGCCGCTTCAACACTGTCCTCGCCTTTTTTAAAATCATCCAGCTTATTAACAACGAAAATAAATCTGTCTCTTGACTGTTTTCCACCGACTTTCATGCTTTCTGCTACATGACTGAGTAAATTATAATCATCATTAACCGCTAACTGTGTTGCATTCATAATATAAAGCACAAGAGGCTTTGAAGATTCTGATAACATTCTGTAAGTTGCCGCCTTATGTTCAGGGTCTCTTGAATTATTCGGACCCGGAGTGTCAACTAACACCAGTGATACATCATCAGAAGTAACAAATGGTATATTCCCTTCCACCTGAATTCTGGATACACTTGGATTAGAGTTCAACTGTTCCATTGTCTCGTATGTAAGCTCTGCATGCGTCTGAATCAATGTTCCATCTTTATCATATACCTTTGCCATAAAACAGTCTGCATCATTATCTTTAATCTTTGTTATTGTTGCTGTACAAGCCTCCTGCTTCGCCGGCATAAGCTTCTGTCTCAATAGTGAATTAATCAGTGTTGATTTTCCCGCACTCATTGTTGCAACCACATTTACCTCAAAATCTTTGCTTTTTGCCAAATCAAAAGCCTTTATAACATCCGGCTGTCGAAGTTCATTAAAAGGTCCGTTTAGAATCTCATCAAATACTTCCTGAATTGCTACTTCTTTATCTCCTATTTCCTTTGCCGGAATATGTTCCAATTCAATATGAATTCCTTTTGCTTCTGTCTCTTTAGCCATTGCTTCCATATCTTCATAGTCCGGTGTTGTTCCATGAAATGTAATCTTAAAATCTTTTGTATTACATTCTTCAAATAATAAATCTGGCAGACTTTCGACCCATTCCTGAAGACGTCTATCTTCAAAATTTAATTTGCTGTTCTTTTTTAATTTCTGTCCATCAATAGTGATTTCCGTAACAAGCTGATACGGATTATACTTAATAAAAATTTCTTTCATTTGTTTTACCTCTCTTCGTAAAGCATTTTTTCAAGCGACAAAATCCCCGAATGTAACAATAATTGATGATTTTTATTATCAGAAACATCTTTTATATGATATTTTTCAGGATAATATGTATCAAACTTATATTCATCCTTACTAAGTTTTCTATACAATCGTTCTAATTCATCCTGTTCATCATCATTCAGTTCTTCCTGAAACATATTCATCTTTGCAAGATATGCCGCATCCGCAGATACCGGACATATTACAGGATTCTTAAAACCTATGCCCTTTAAATCCTTATAAACCGCTTTTATTGTTTGTGGAACAGAATCATCTTTTCGATACCTGTCCAGCTTATTTATTACAAAAATAATTTTTCCATGATAATTCTTTGCAACAAATTCTAAGTGCCTTCTATCGTCATTTGTTCCGATGTTCTCACCATTTAATACATACATCAATAAATCATATTGATTTTCTACTATGTCTTTTTCACTAATATCCCTATGTACTCTATCCTGTGACGAATTAACCCCCGGTGTATCTATAAAGCAGATTGGGATATCCACATTTTCAATACTCCTGAACCTTGTACCCACTCTGATTTCATTGCTTGTATTGCCCCCATTGTCATCCATAAGTATCTGAAGTGTTGCATCTAACTCCAATTCATAGTCATATTCATATGTCAATGTATCTTCAAATGCCTTATTTAATAAATAGTGTGTTTTTGCAGTACATGCATCATTCTGGGTTTTATTCACCTTCTTTCCAATAATTGAATTTAGTAATGTTGATTTTCCGGCACTCATATTTGCTGTTACCAAAATATTTTTTATCCTTCTATCAACAAATTTTCGGTTCACCTTAATACACTCTGTCATATAATCTATCTGACTGATTTTTACTGCATTATTGCTTTTACCGGTTACTGTTTTATACAGCATCTCTAAATTTTTCCAATACCTTTTGTCATACATTTTTAATATTTCCAAATATATCTGCTCTGATTTCTTCTCATCAAAAAAAGCACATATAAACAGCGTATCTACCAGTAAACAATATCTGTATGTAAAGAATTTACATTTTTTCTTCTTTGTTCCTTTTGCTGTTTTTTCCGGCTTCCCATCTTTGTAATCATATAATTTTGGTTGTTCGAGCAGCCTTTTTTTATATAATTCCAACACACTGCGAGAGTATTTATCACTTGGAGAATATTTCCTTACGAAATAATCCAATAGATTTATATAGTTCTTCTTGTACTTCTCACTTTCTGTCATAATTGGATGTTTTATTACATATTGGGAAATCTGTAATAATTTTTCCTGCATTAAATTCCTCCTGTATTCTATAATGTATCTTTTCTTTAGCGATACCCCTCCATCATCTTTTCTACCTCCTGCTTCATCTCATCCACAAATGACTGCGGTGACAACACTTTCACCCAGCTGCCCTGACTTAACAGTGTCATTTTAATTCCTGTTCCGTACACCACCGTTGCCTGAATCGTCACCTTATCTTTTTCCCTTTTGATGACTTTCGATTTTGGAATACGGTCTAAAATAGCCTGTACAGAAGGCCCTGTAAATTCAAACTCAATCTGCTGTTCCTTGCCCGGCCACATGTACTGGATTTCATTTTTTAATTTGCCTTCATCAAAGCGTTTGTCATATTCCACTTCAAAATGTGTCCGGTGTTTTATCATGTCTGTAATGCGGTCTACACGGTAATACCGTTCTTTCCACACTCCATTTGCTTCATGCATTGCAATCAGATAAAAATAATATTCGCTAAATACAATCGCCAGCGGACGAATTCTCCTGTCAATTCTGGATTTGTCCATCTTGTAATATGTAATTGTGATTTCCTGCTTATCATCAATCACCTCTGCCAGCGCATACAGATTATCAATTAAATCATTGCACAGCGTTGCTACTGGTTTATAATGATACAGTTCTTTCTTTACCAGTTCCTGCAATCTCTTTTTATCTTTTGTTGAAGCAAATTCTTCGAGTTTAGCAACCAGTTGTTTCATCTTATCCTGTGGAAATGCTCTTGTTGCAATCAGTATTTTGGTAATTGCCAGCATCTCCCCATTGGTTAAAAACTTTTCTGCTTCAAAATACATTTTCTGTGAAGAACGATCAAACTTTACTTCTTCCCTGCCCACAGAATATCCGTATTCTGCCATAAAATTTTTTATTTCACTGATATCACGCTGGATACTCTTTTCTGACACTTCATACTCCGCCGCGAGGTCTTTTACAGCCATATGTTCGCCACTCATAAATCTATAAAAGATTTCCATAATCCGGTTTCTTTTATTCATTGTAATGTACCTCTTTCCTTTATTTTTTGTAAGTACATCGTAGCATATAAAAATGACACACGTCTGTCCGTGTATTGTTTTTACGTATTATTATTCCTTATGTATCTCCACCTTCTTCCACCCGCACATCGTACACTTCCCCGTAATCCGGCTTAACTTTGCGCCGCAGTGTGGGCAGATATGCGTATTGGCGACCCTGCTTATTACAGAATCGCCATTACTGTTCACTTTTTGCTTCTTCATTTCATTCCCCCTTTTATTATCGCAACAAATTGCCAACGCTTTTAAATATGTACTTTTTCATATATTTTCCTGTCAAAAAGCTCTTTTCATTATTTCCTTTTAACAACTCTTTGCTGCTTTTATCAAACAATATGTTGCTTTTATTTTACTACTGTACGAATGGTTTTTGCAATTCCTATTCAAACACATTTCATACGATTGATATTCCCCTGTAAATTTTTTAATCGTATAAACCACAGCATAGAGCATACATACGCCCTTATTAAAATATACCATACATACAAGAATCTGACAATAATATCCCAATCAAAATATAATAATAAGTTGGAGTAATATAATTTAATCAGGAGGTGTTGGCATGCCGAAAAAAGAAAATCCTTTGCGACAGCTTCCTGCCAGTTCAGACGAGTATGGTACTTTTAAGATTCATCTGGCAGAACTGATGGAACAGCGCGGCGTTTCCATGAACCAGCTTTCCTTCCGGACGGAGATGCAGCGCACGCAGCTTCGCAATTACCGGGATGAAAAGGTTCAGCGGCTTGATATTGATATTCTGAAACGTCTTTGTTATGTACTCGAATGTGACTTAAACGAACTCATCGAATACATTCCGCCAAAAGAAATCTAATCTCTTGTCTGCGATTTATACTTGACCTTACAATACCATATGCACCGGACAACTGTTTGTCCGTGTAAACCAAAAAGGTAGTTTTTGTATCCAAAATGATTACAAAAACTACCTCTTTTTCTGTCAGACTGCATTTTCTACAGCTTCGCCAGCAGTTCCGACTTCTTCTGCTGATATTCTTCTTCGCTTAAAATGCCTTTTTCCTTTAATCCAGCAAGTTTTTCAATCTGCTCAAGAATTACATCACCGTTTGCTGCCTGCGTTTCTCCTGCCTGCACGCCGGACATCTGCTGTCCCTGCATATTCTGTGCCGCATTATGGTTTCCTGCAAATTTCTTTAAAATGCCGTTCTGACGTAAAATGTCCATAAATTCCACACATTTTTTTGCCTGACCGTAAATACTGATTCCCGTCAGCATTTCCAGCCGGATAAACTGTTCATTGCCGTCCGAATCTTCATATTCGATTTCAATGTTGTTTTTCTGTTCCATTGCTTTCATATCCGAATCGCTGGAACTGAGCAGCCACTCTGTATTGCTGATTTTACGCTCTACAATTTCAAGTGACTTGATTTTTGAATATGGAATCGCCATTTCTTCAAACCAGTCATTTGTGCCGATGGTTGGTTTTAAATAAAAGCACTCCTCCATAATATTCAATCCGATTTCTCCGGACTGCTGCTTTGGATATCTGGCAAGCCCGCCTTTATAGGTGACACCGTAGCGCATGATTGCGCCCTCAACCGGCTGTTTCATTTTCTTTGTTTCTTCATTGAATTTTTTCATTTCGCCTGCTGACTCTGCAAATGAGCCTGCCACTTTACCTGTAATATTCTTTGTCGCATTTTTTGTTGTATTGATGGCATCTGCCAGTTTATCCGAATCAAATACTCCGCTGAAAAATCCCATGGTCTTTTCCCCTTTCATCTTTAATAATAATCGTTGTACATCGATTCAACTTCCCTGTATGTATCCGTAACAATCCAGCGATAACTTCCAATAACCGCCATCAACGGAAGAATTGCTACCACCAGAAACATCAGCCCCATGCCTTTAAAATTTTCTTTAGAAAGGCACTTCTTTGCAAAAGGCACAATTGTTTCCGGACG
>JABLTS010017064.1_pt1 | contig 11796 bp, 10 predicted proteins | sample 7160081 | NCBI WGS metagenome assembly JABLTS01 (sample SAMN14651231, study PRJNA627086) | human gut metagenome | isolation source: feces | host: Homo sapiens
ATCATCATATGCTTGCTAACAACAAAATTCACTGGGGAGAAGAAAAGCACTTAGAGTTTGCTGATAAAGTATATGAAAATATTAATTATTATGCAATAAAAGCAAGTATGAAGATTGCTAAAGAAAAAGGTTCATATGAATGCTTTGCAGGCTCTGATTGGCAAAATGGAGATTACTTTAAATTAAGAGATTATTCTAGTGAAAGATGGAATGAGTTAAAGAAGGAAGTAAATGAAAATGGATTAAGAAATGGATACTTAATAGCAGTAGCACCAAACGGTTCAACAGCTACTATAGCAGGTACATCAGAAGGTGTAGATCCAGTTATGGCAAGATTTTGGCTAGAAGAGAAAAAAGGAAGCATAGTACCAAAGACAGCACCTAATTTAAGCTGGGAAAACTTCTGGTTCTATAATTCAGCATATAATGTAGATCAAAACTTTAGTGTTAAAGTTAATGGAATACGTCAAAGACATATAGATCAAGGACAATCTTTTAATTTATACATTACAACAGATTTTACTATGAGACAAATAATGAATTTATATATAAATGCATGTAAATGTGGAGTGAAATCAATATATTATGTAAGATCAAAATCACTAACAGTGGAAGAGTGTGAAAGTTGCTCAGCATAATAAAAATATAAAATATTTGGGAGTAAATAATATGGATGTAAAAAAGAGAGCTTTATTTAATGAAAATGGGGATGTTGAAGTCAGTAAAAAAAGAATGATTAATGGTAATACTACTAACTTAAATGATTTTAATAATATGAAATATGGATGGGTTTCAGAGTGGTATAGACAAGCGATGAATAATTTTTGGATACCTGAAGAAATTAATTTAGCACAAGATTTAAAAGACTATAACAAGTTAGAAGAGGCAGAAAAAACTGCATATGATAAGATACTGTCATTTTTAATATTCTTAGATTCAATACAGACAGCTAATTTAGGAAATATAAATAATTATATTACAGCTAGTGAAATTAATTTATGTCTTACAATACAGGCTTTCCAAGAAGCTGTACACTCTCAAAGCTATAGCTATATGCTGGATACTATATGTTCTCCAGAAAAGAGAAATGAAATACTATATCAATGGAAAGATGATGAAGTATTATTAGAAAGAAATAAATTTATAGGAGCTCAATATAATAGCTTTTTAGAAGAGCCTACTGTAGAAAATCTAGTGAAGGCAGTTATGGCCAATTACATCCTAGAAGGGATATACTTCTATTCTGGCTTTATGTTCTTCTACAATTTAGAGAGAAACGGAAAGATGCCAGGTTCAGCTCAAGAAATAAGATATATTAATAGAGATGAAAATACTCACCTTTGGTTATTTAGAAGCATAATTAGAGAGCTTATGAAAGAAGAACCGGAAGTATTTACAGAAGAATTAAAAGAAGAGTTAAGACAAATGATGAAAATCGGTGTTGAAAATGAAATTAACTGGGGAAAATATGTAATTGGTGATAAAATTCAAGGGATAAATAGTAATTTAATTGAAAGTTATATAAAATACTTAGGAAATAGAAGACTAAAAGAAATTGGATTTGAAGCTATTTTTGAAGGTTATGATGAAAATCCAGCTAAATGGGTAGATATTTTAGCAGATGCAAATTCAGTAAAAACTGACTTTTTTGAAGCAAAATCTACAGCATATGCAAAGGCTAGTGTATTAATAGATGATCTTTAAGAGTAACGTTTACAGTACTATTATGGGAAAAATAACAAAAAAAGTGTTTTAATTATGTTACTTATTCAAAAAAATATAAGGAATTTTGAGAATATATTAAAAATTCAAGAAATTTTGATAATATTCAGAGAATTTATGTTATAATTAAAAGATAATCATAATATTTTAATTAACTATGGAATTACAATGTTAAACAATTACATTGTTATAATGCAGGGAGGAAATCGCAATGAAAAATGGTATTGCTGCTTCAAAAGGATATGCAATAGGTAAAGTATTTATTCAACAACATGAAGAAATAGTTATAACAGATGAAAAAGTAACAGATGTTGCTGCTGCTAAGGCAGAATTAAGCAAAGCTTTAGAAGATTCAAGAATTCAATTAGAAGCTATTAAAGCTAAAACTTTAGAAGAAATAGGTGAGCACGAAGCTCAGGTTTTCGTAGCACACTTAGAATTATTAGATGATCCAGGATTTGCTGGAGAAATGGAAAACACTATAGAAAATGAAAGCATAAATCCAATGAAAGCTGTTCAAATGGTAACAGATACTTTCGTTATGATATTTGAATCAATGGAAGATGCATATATGAGAGAAAGAGCAGCTGACGTTAAAGACGTTTCTAAGAGAATAATTTCTAACTTAGCAGGAAAAGGTGGAAGTGATTTCGCTATAACTGAAAAGAACACAGTTGTAGTTGCTCACGATTTAACTCCATCAGATACAGCTCAATTAGATAGATCATTAGTTGTTGGTTTCTTAACTAACATTGGAGGAAGAACTTCTCACTCAGCTATCATGGCTAGAACATTAGAAATACCAGCAGTAGTTGGTTTAGGAGATATAACTACTTCAGTTAAAAATGGAGACTTAGTTATAGTTGATGGTATTAAAGGTATAGCTATAATTAACCCTTCAGAAGAAGTAGTAGCAGAATACAGAGCTAAGCAAGAAGCTTTCAAAGCAGAACAAGAAGAATTAAAGAAACTTATCGAAGTTAAAACAGTTACTAAATCAGGTAAAAGAGTAGAAGTTTGTGGAAACATCGGTAAGCCAGAAGATATAGATCAAGTTTTAGCTAACGGTGGAGATGGTGTAGGTTTATTCAGAACTGAATTCTTATACATGGATAGAGATGCAGCTCCAACTGAAGAAGAACAATTTGAAGCATACAAAACTGTATTAGAAAAAGCTAACGGAAAACAAGTTGTTATAAGAACATTAGATATCGGTGGAGATAAGGTATTACCTTACTTACCATTACCAGAAGAAATGAACCCATTCTTAGGATACAGAGCTATAAGATTATGTTTAGATAGAAAAGACATATTCAAAGTTCAAATAAGAGCTTTACTTAGAGCTTCAGTATACGGTAAATTAGCAGTTATGTTCCCGATGATTTCAGGATTAGAAGAATTCCAAGCTGCAAAAGAATTCGTAGAAGAATGTAGAGCAGAATTACATGCTGAAGGAATAGCTACTTCAGATTCAATTCAATGGGGTATCATGGTTGAAATCCCTGCAGCTGCAGTAATGGCTGATGAATTAGCTAAGTATGTTGATTTCTTCTCAATAGGAACAAACGACTTAATCCAATACACATTAGCTGCTGACAGAATGAGCGAAAAAGTTTCATACCTTTACAATCCAATGCACCCAGCTGTATTAAGATTAATAAAGATGACTATAGATGGAGCTCATAAGCATGGTAAATGGGTTGGAATGTGTGGAGAAATGGCAGGAGATGAAGCTGCTATTCCAACACTTGTTGAATACGGACTAGATGAGTTCTCAATGAGTGCTACTTCAATCTTAAATGCTAAGAAAATAATCTTAGAACAAGAATAATATAAAAAATAAGAGGTAAAGTTATTAAATACTTTACCTCTTATTTTTTATGTAAAAGGTTAGATGGTATTAATTTTTTTATTTTTAATGACATTAGTATTTGCTTTACATTATTTAGGTATAATAATCTTGGGTGGTGATTTTATGAAAATTATTTTTGATATTTTTCTATCTATATTTAAGATTGGAGCATTTACTTTTGGTGGTGGATATGCAATGATTCCATTAATTGAACAGGAAGTAGTTAGCAATAAGAAATGGCTTAATAAAGATGAGTTTATGGATGTGTTGGTAGTGGCTCAAAGTCTTCCCGGTGCAATGGCCATTAATACATCCATTTTTTTAGGGTATAGGATAGCTGGAATTTTAGGCGCCATATCAGCCTTAATTGCAGTAATATTACCATCTTTCGTGATAATTATTTTAATAGCTGCCTTTTTCATGCAATTTAGAAATAATTACTATGTTAATGCTGCTTTTATGGGAATAACAGCAGCAGTACCAATGCTTGTATTAGTAGGGGCTATAAGTTTAGGAAAAGGAATACCCAAAAATCTAAGAAGCCTTATAACAATAGTTATTTCACTAATTGCATTAATATTTTTTGATATAAATCCTGTGGTGGTAATAATAGTGTCAGGGCTTTATGGAGCAATATTTTTAAGAGGGAAGGTATAGCTATGAAATTATTAATAAAATTATATTTAGCCTTTTTAAAGATAGGAACTTTTAGTTTTGGCGGCGGATATGCAATGCTTCCTTTTATTCAAAAGGAGATTGTGGAGAAAAATAATTGGATAAGCAGTACCGAATTTACCGATATAATTGGTATTTCACAAATGACGCCAGGGCCAGTGGCAATTAATTCGGCAACTTTTGTTGGATATAAGATTAATGGAGTGATAGGTAGTATAGTTGCTACTTTAGGGGTAATAACTACTTCATTTATTTTAGTGATAATCATAAATAGGGTCTTGGATAAATTTAAGGAATCTAAAATAGTTAAATCAGCACTATTAGGAATGAGGCCAGCACTTATAGCACTGATAATATATGCTTTTTGGGATTTGGCAGTAGATGCTTATAAGGATTGGAAGAGTATTGTTATTACTTTAATAATTGCAGTGGTACTTTGGTCAAAAAAAGTACATCCTATATTGGTGATTGTAATTGCTGCAATACTTGGTTTAGTATTGTATATATAATAACGATAGTATATATAGTAAATTTTAATTAATGGAGACAATGATGGGAAATAGACTTAATAAAATATATGAAAAGGCCATGGATAATTACCATGGAGGCTATATTGAGAAAGCATTGGAACAATGTGAAAAAGGCATATCTTTAAATTTAAAAGATGTGAGATTATTAAATTTAAAGGGAATGCTATTATATATAAAAGGAGATTTAAAGGGAGCAATAGCTGTATGGCAGATAAATAGCCATTATAATAATGATGAAATATCAAAAATTTATCTTAATGATGCAAAAAAAGATGAGGAAAACCTTAAGTTATATTCTTTAGCAGAAAGTGACATTAGAGAATTTAAAATAGATGATGCCTTAGAAAAGTTAGAAAAATGCAGGGTCAGTGACTTTAATAGCATAAATGTTAATAATTCTTTAGCAATATGCTACTTAAGAAAAGGCAACTATTTAAGAGCCATGGAATTCAATGAAAAGGCACTGAATATCAATAAAGAAGGAAAGACAGCTCTTGAAATAAAGAATCAAATCAATGGATATTTACAAGATCCAAGAGATGAATTCAAAAGTTCAATGAAGAAGATGGGTATGATAATCTTACTAATATTAATAAGTGCTACAGCCATATTTAATGTAATAAATATAGGCAATAAAGATAATAAAGATATTTTATCTAATAAAAATGATGGTCTAGTGGTAAATGAAGAAATAATGATAAATGAAGAGGCTAATGATGTCACTATATTAGAAGATGTAGAAAAGGAGCAAATTAATAAGCTTTATTCAGAAGAAGAAATTGAAAAAGCATATGAACAGGCAATTGATTTATTTGATGGAGAAAAATATGATGATGCAATAGAAGTATTAAAAAGTGCTTATAATAGTGATTTAGATACATATTATCATAAGCATATATTATTCTTACTAGCATCATGTTATTACGAAAAGAATCAGTTTAAAGAAGCTATAGGATATTATGAAGAATATATTGCTAAATATGATGAAACATATATTGAGGAAATATATTACAAATTAGCCTTAGCATATGAAGATACAGATTTAAATAAGAGTAAAGAATACGCAGAACATATAAAGAAGGAGTTTAGTAATTCCATATATAATAACAGCAAGATCTCTCAAATAATCTCTAAATAAAGGAGGCGAATAACTATAATTACTATAATTGAGGATATTAAAGTTTATCATCCCAAAAATTTAGGTATAAAAACAATAGTTTTAGCAGGAGAGAAAATAGAAGGAATATATGACAAAGTAAAAGTACCAGAAGATTTTCTTACAATTAGAAGGATAAATGGACGTGGAAAGGCATGCCTTCCTGGATTTATAGATTCACATGTTCATATTATTGGTGGAGGTGGCGAAGGTGGATTTGGCACCCGTACTCCAGAGATAAATGTAAAAACTCTCATAGAAAGTGGAATAACTTCAGTGGTAGGATGTTTAGGTACTGACTCTGTATGTAGAAATATGGAAACACTTTTAGCAAAAGCAAATGCATTAGAAGAAGAGGGAATAACAGCATATTGTTATACAGGGTCATATGATATACCTGTAAAGACCTTAACAGGCAGCATAAAGAAAGATGTAATATTGATAGAAAAGATAATAGGAGTAGGAGAAATTGCTTTATCAGATCATAGAAGCACACAGCCTACTTATGATGAATTTATTAGAGCTGTATCAGAAACAATGGTAGGTGGATTATTATCAGGAAAAGCTGGGATTGTAAATATCCATTTAGGTGATGGCAAGAAAAAATTAGATTATCTTTTTAAAATGATAGAGGAAACAGAAATACCCACAACACAATTATTACCAACCCATCTTAACAGAAGTAAACAGTTATTAAATGAAGGCTTAAGATATGCCAAGAAGAATGGGTATATAGACTTAACCACAAGTTCAGACCCAAAGCATTTAGAGCCTGAAGAAATGAGAGCATCAGAAGCATTGGCATATTTATTAAGTAAAGGAGTTAATATAGAAAATATAACATTTTCTTCTGATGGCAATGGAAGTATGCCTGTTTTTGATAAAGGTAAATTATTAGGATTAGGAATATGCAATGTATCAAGTTTATATGGAGAAGTTAAGGAAGCTGTGAAACAATATAATATTCCAATGGAAACGGCTATTAAAGTAATAACTTCAAATGTGGCAGAGTTATTAAAATTAAGGAGTAAAGGCTTTATTGAAGCAGGCAAAGATGCAGATTTAGTTATTATAGATGATAAAGATTTAAAGATAGATAGTGTAATAGCCAAAGGAAAAATAGTTGTGGAAAATGGTAAGGCTATTACAGATAATATTTTTTATTAATAAAAAATAAGAGGTTATATCTAAGTAAGATATAGCCTCTTATTTCTTAATAAGCCAAAGAGAAAAATAAATGCTGACCTATCAAAGTAGTATCAGATTTTTCTACACTTTTCATCCAGCTGCAGGTTGCGGTTTCAGGGTTATAAAAAAATAACGCATCGCCAGTTGGATCATAGCCTTTGATGGCATCATAAACAGCATCAAAACACTCTGATGATGGCTCAACGGTAATCTTTCCATCCACTACGCAAGAAAAAGCATAGGGTTGGAATATTACTTCCTGAACCGTATCAGGAAATTGTGGACTTAACACACGGTTTAAGATTACAGATGCTACGGCTACCTTTCCTTCAAATGGCTCGCCTTTACTTTCAGCATATACAACTTGAGACATAATATATATGTCATTTTCTGTTAAATAAATTGAACTATTATTATCTGAAAAAACTTCTACATAATCATTATCAGATAAATCTATACAGCTCTCACTGGAGCAATTTAAGCTTTCAACATTTTCATCATACTTTAAATTTTTTAATAAATTAATATTATCTGCTAGTTCATAACCTTTGCAGCTAATATTCGCTGAAAGAGAAAGGGTTAAAATAAAAATAATTAAAAAATTAACCAATTTCATAAAAAACCTCCTTTTGGTTACAACCCAATCAGAATATAGTGTAACCATAAGGAGAAAAATAATACTAAGAATTTTCTAATAAGCTTAAAAATTCATGGATATTGTCTAAAACATTATTATACTTTTCATAAGCAGTATCATAATTTTTATCAATTACGTTTTTATTTTTTTCATATCCAGAAGAAGAGCGTTCATAGATTATTGCAGTACGGATTGAATTTAAATAAGATGAATACAAAGAAAATATATCATTTAAATTATTATAATAATTTAAATAACCTTCCGGAATAGAGAGTGTGCTTAAATCTTTCTTTAAAGAGTTAAAGGAATCTTCTTTATCATTTAAATCATTAAGAATGGAATCAAAGCTTCTATTTTCTTCACGAATACGCTCAACTGCTGGTTTAAGGTCTTCTAAAAGATTGGAAAAGTTATTAGAGATAGTTGAAAGCTTAGTAATAAATTCTGCAACTTGTGCATTTTTAAGTTCACTTTGAATCTTACTTTGATTTAATTTAGAATAATGAGAAACAAATGCGTATAAAAAGTTTTCTAAAGAACTACTATAATTAAGTGAAATGCCTTCATCAGACAGCTTGGAATAAGAAGCAATACAGTTATTTTTTAAGGCATCTAAATTAGCTGTAAGTTCATCTAATGAATAGTCTTCATATGTAGAAATGTAGTTAAGGCAATATGTGTATAAATCATAAGTATTATCCAATGCTTTTAGTAGATTAATAGCTATTTGGCTATTGTTATTAGATGTTAAATTAGCTAAAGATGTTTTGCAATTATCTAGATCAGAAAGGCCATTTTTTAATAAAGATGAAGCTGCATCGATATTTAGTGAAGTATCTGCAATACAATTATTAAGTGAAGAATTAATTGAATTAATATTATTAGCTATAAGAGCATAAGTTGAAAGATTACTAGAGGCAGTGGTGCTTTTTATATTAGAGCTAATATTTAAAAGAATAACACAGGTTGAGGTAATGATAATAGATATTGTAAGACAAATTATGAAGTTAAAATTCTTTTTAAAATACTCTTTATTGATATTCATTAAAAATCACATCCTTGAAAAATTGTCTTTACATAAATTTATTAAGATAAACTTAAAAATATTATAGATATTGTTAAAAAAGATAAGTTATAGTGTATAATTTAAATAGAAAAGTAATGGTGGTGAAGTTATGGAAGAGTTGGTTTCAATGATTGTAAATGCCTTAAGAAATATTTCAATAAGTGCATGTATAGATATAGTAGTTGTGGCTTTTATTTTTTATAAAGGATACTTTTTAATAAAAGAAACAAGAGCAGAACAATTATTAAAAGGAATTGCTTTAATTATAGTATTAATACCAATAAGTTATTTATTTAATTTATCAATGTTATATTACATATTAAATAAGACATTAGCTATAGGTGTCTTATCAGTGGTAATTATCTTTCAGCCTGAGATAAGAAGGGCATTGGAGCACCTTGGAAGAAGCGCTTTTGAAGATAAGCATGGCTTTGAAAATGAAGAACAGAGGAATAAAAATGTAAATGAAATAGTTGAAGCAGTTATTAATCTTGCAGAAACTAAAACAGGAGCATTAATTGCCATTGAACAAGGAACAGGACTTGGAGAGTTAATAGCATCAGGTACAGAGATAGACTCAAAAATATCAGCAAATCTTCTAGAGAATATATTTGTTGTTAATACACCATTACATGATGGTGCAACAATAATAGGAAAAGGAAGAATATTAGCATCAGGATGTGTGTTGCCACTTACTAATCAAGATATAAATAAAAAGCTTGGTACAAGACATAGAGCGGCCATAGGATTATCTGAAATATCTGATGCCTTAGTGATAGTGGTTTCAGAGGAAACAGGAATAATTTCATTAGCCATCAACGGAAGGCTTACAAGAAATTATGATAGAGACAGATTGAAGATTATACTATTAAAAATAATGGAAGAAAGAGAAAATAAAAGAGTTAAAACTGCAAGCAAGAAGGTGAAGGGATGGATAGCTGGAAAACTAAGCAAAAAATAATAGTTCAAGTTGTATCGCTTTTTATATCCATTGGGTTATGGCTATATGTAACAAATACTGAAAATCCAATAAGGACTGTAGAAGTAAGCAAGGTTCCGGTACAGCTTTTAAATGCTAATGCTTTATCAGATCAGGGAATAGCATTAGTACCAAATCAAAATATTTATGTAGATTTAAAAGTTGAAGGGTATAGCCAGGATGTATATAAATTAAATAAGGATGATTTTTCAATTCAGATAGATTTAGATGAATATGCATTAAAAGTAGGTGATAATTCAATCCCCATAACCATAGTGGATACCCCATCAAATGTTACTGTGAAGAATACTTCTAATTTAGTTGTGACAGTAAAAATAGAAGAACTTATAGAAAAAGATTTTAAAGTTGAATCCAGAATAGATGTAGCAGCCAAAGTGAATTATTATGCTGCACAGCCTGAAATAGAGCCAGAAACAGTGACAGTATCTGGACCACATTCACTAGTGAGTCAAGTTAAGGAAGTTGTGGTATTAGGTCAAGAAGATAATGTTTCAGAAGATATAGTTAAAAATTATGAAGTTATACCTATAGATGATAGTGGATATACTGTAGAAGGTGTAAAACTTTCAACTGAAAGAGTGCAGGTTATTATAAAAGTAAACTCAGGAAAATCAGTACCTATTAAGGTGGGTACTACAGGTAGTGCCAATGATAATGTTAATATAACATCAATGGAATTATCACAGGATTATGTGGAAATAACAGGTCCTAAAGAGGTTTTAGACAGTATCAATGAAATATACACGGAAAATATTGATTTATCTATAATAACAAAAGACAGTAATAAGGAAGTTGCTTTAATTTTTCCAGATGGAATAGAAAAAGCAAGTATATCATATGTTACAGTAAGTATTGAAGTGGAAGAAACTAAGGAAAATGAAGAAAATGAAGTAACAAGAGTATTTGAAGTAGAGTACACCACAAGCGGTTTAGCAAGTGGTCTTAATATGACAGCTTCATCAAATAAAGTAAAGATTGTACTTAAAGGTAGTAAAAGCAAACTAGATTCTATAAGTATAGAAAATATAGTAGCTAGTATAGATTTATCTTCAATAACTGAAGCAGGGCAATACACAGAAACTCCAGCTGTTAATATTACAGGAGATGTTCAAGGTGTTGAAATAAGCAGTGTTGAAAGCGTAATAATAAATATAACTAAAGAAGAAATCAGCGAGGGTGTTTTTGATGAAACAACCACCGATGAGGAAAGCACTTTAGTGCCATAGTAGTTAATGATGAATTATGAATTATCAATTGATGTTATAAAAAGCCCCAAGGGGCTTTTTATTTTTTAATTAAAAAGTAAATGTTGCTACGCTCATTTACTTAGTTAAGTCGCCATAAATGACCGTAATTCAGTTAACCAGTGCATAACGCTACGCTAATGCACTTAATTAAATAGCCATAAATGGCTAAGTTAAGTCGTAAATATCGCTACGCTTATTTACTAGTTAAACTTTATATACAAGTATATAAAAAATTAAGGAGAGAATTTCTACGAAATTCTTTTAAATATATATTTTTAGAAACTCCCTTAGGAGTTTCATCCTTAATTCATCATTCATAATCCATAATTCATAATTAAAAAAGGAATTCTATAAAGGAATTTCCTTCTGAATTTTTAATTTTTCATTCCTTAACTAGCCGAAGACAACTTAACTAATTAACGTAGTGTTTAATTAATATGTGAGGTATGATAAAATAATCTAACATTAGGAAATAATAATTGAGAAGGTGATTATATGACTATAAGAGTAAATAATATAGTACTTAGCTTAGATGACGATATAAGTATATTAAAAAAGAAAGTTAGCAAAAAGTTAAGAATATCTATTGATGAGATAAAAAACTTAAAGATAATAAAGGAAAGCTTATATGCTAGAAATAAAGATAATATAAGACTTACATATGCCATAGAATTAGAACATAAAAATGAAGAAAAGCTTGTGGAAAGATTACATGATAAGGAT
>JABLTS010004604.1_pt1 | contig 11759 bp, 12 predicted proteins | sample 7160081 | NCBI WGS metagenome assembly JABLTS01 (sample SAMN14651231, study PRJNA627086) | human gut metagenome | isolation source: feces | host: Homo sapiens
ATCAAGGTGTTGAAGGAGAAGCGCAAGGGTACCTACTGCGTCATCCAGATTGATCCTGACTACGTGCCAGCTCCTATCGAGCACAAGCAGGTATTCGGTGTTACCTTCGAGCAGGGACGCAACGAGGTGAAGCTCGATGATCCAGCTCTCTTCGAGGATATCCCTACCAAGAACAAGAACTTCACTGCAGAGGCTAAGCGCGACCTGATTATCTCGCTCATCACCCTGAAATATACCCAGAGTAACTCTGTATGCTACGTGAAGGATGGTCAGGCTATCGGTATCGGTGCCGGTCAGCAGAGCCGTATCCACTGTACCCGTCTGGCTGGTTCCAAGGCTGATGAGTGGTGGTTGCGCCAGTGTCCTAAGGTGATGAACCTGCCTTTCAAGGAGAAGATTCGCCGTGCCGACCGCGACAATACCATCAACGTCTATATCTCTGACGAGTGGGAGGATGTATTGCAGGATGGCGTATGGGAGCAGTTCTTCACTGAGAAGCCTGAGCCACTGACCCGCGAGGAGAAGAAGGCTTGGATTGCCCAGAACAAGGGTGTATCTTTAGGTAGCGATGCTTTCTTCCCATTCGGCGACAACATTGAGCGTGCTCACAAGAGTGGTGTAGAATACATAGCAGAAGCAGGCGGTAGCATCCGTGACGATAATGTTATCGATACATGCGATAAGTACGGCATCGCCATGGCGTTTACTCACGTTCGCCTCTTCCATCATTAATTTATATAATATAAAAGGTATATGAGCGATATTGACGATATTATCATGGGTGGCATGGTTTTCAAGGGCGGCGGCGGTCCGAAGAAGGACGACGACGACGACAAGGTGAAGACCAAGGCCAAGAAGAAGAAGTACATTACGGGTGCTCACGGAAGCGGCTCTGCCCGTCAGAAGGCAAAGTATCGCCAACAGAGAGCCAACCGTAAATCGCAGAAGAAGAAGTAATTCTTTTCTTCTGAGAATAAAAAGTAAATCCCCATCGACAGGAGCAGTCCAGTCGATGGGGATTTTTTCGTATTTCAGACATCAGTCTTCATTGAGCCTGATGCCCTGCCAGGTGGAAACCAGGTCGCCCGATACGGCTATGGTTGGCGTCTGACTCTTCTCATTCACCACTACCGACTTCTGCGCCACATTCGTCTTCACATAGTCGAAGAGATCGCCATAGGTAACCTTGCCCTTACTCTCCTGCAGTTTCTTCAGGAGAAAATAGGTAAAGAGTCCGTGCTTCTTCTCCTTGTAGGGATAAGCCGTCTCGCTACCCTGGGCAGCCGTCATCACGAGCATGTTGCCCTTCGGAGCCTCAGCCTTCGCCTTGAGTGCCACGCCTCTGGCAGAAGCCAGCATACCCTCGCCTCGTTTGCTGCCACTGAAGCAGGCATCCATCAGCACCGTTACGCAGGCTGCGTTCAGACCGTTGAGTTCAGCATACAGCCTGCTCATACTGTAACCCGTTGCCAGAATATTGCTCTTGCCATCTACGGGCAGGAGATAGGAGGTGCCGTTACTCTCATCGGGCATTCCATGTCCGGCATAATAGAAGATGAATCTCGCCTCAGCTCCATAAGCCTTGGCGATGTTCTGCATCCAGTTGATTTCCGCCAGCATATTGTTGAGGGTGGCATCCTTGCGGATATGCAGGTTGCTTTCCGGAATGCCGAGCAGCTTGACGCAGTATTCCCTGAAAGCCATACCGTCGTTGAGGGCAAACTCCACGTTCACCTCCTCCTGGTAATTCTCATTGGCGATGATTACGGCAAAGGTCTTCTCCTGCTTCACCTTCGAAACGGGAATGTTCAGATCCACGTCCGATTTCAGATAGCTTGCCAGCGTGTTCACGCCTTCAGCGGCTCCCGCTGCCTTCGCCGTCTTCCGGGTAGCAACAGACTGATGTTCATCCCTTACAAATTCCTGGGCACAGGTGGAGTCGGTTCTCATTACCTTCACCAGTCCTTTCTTGCCCACAGAGATTCTCTGAGAGTGGACAGGTAGCGAGAACCAACATCCTGCTGCCATCATCACCATCATCATGATATTCTTCCATTTCATACACTAGCGGTTTTGATGTTTACACCTTATTATATATATAGAGTTTGATAGATTTCCCTTAACTTCTCTCTAACTTCCTTTAACTTCTCTCTAACTTCCCATTTACCAGTCGTCCGAGAATCCGTCGGAAGAATCAGCAAGAAGCGCCTCTTTCAGAATGTCGATAATGGAGTTCTGGAAAGCCGAAGCCATCACGAAAGCCTTGCTCGATGCCAGCTTGTGTTTGTCCTTTTCTACATAAGGATAGCAGGAACTGATGTTCCACACCTCATCCTTGCTCACCACCTCGTCATCATCCGCCTCACCGGTAGCAGCCGCGGCGAGCACACTGGCGATGGCACTTGTCCATCCGCCGCCCGATTTTACGGTCACTTCGTAGCTGTCCATATAGACGCTCACCCTTGCCTTCTCCTCCTTCACGTCCACACGGATATACGGCATCATATCCACCTGATAATGGTTGACTCCAGCATTCTGTCGGGCGATATTCTCGATATAAGCCTGGGTAATGATCAGTCCCTGTTCAGCATTCTGCTCTCTAATCACGCCGTGGGTATCCTTACTTTTAAATGCGCGGTTGAACCATTCGATGGCTTTCTTGAAGATTTCTGCCTTCGACTGACCAGCGCAGGCGATGACCTCCTGATAGTTCAGGCGGTTCTTGTTGTCCAGGGCTACTTCCTTGCTCAGGTTTCCTGCAGCCTCTGTCCAGTTATCGCCATACTTGTCCTTGGCGTATCTCTCGATCTGTTCGGCAGTAAAGACCTGGGCACTTGCCGTAAGGGCAAGCACGCAGAGTGCAAGTGTGATAAGATATTTCTTCATATTATCATTTGTATTTTAAGTGATGCTGCAAAGATAGCATTTTTTAAAATACAAACCCGTTCAGATGATAAAAACCCATGGTGCAATTCGTAAAAACTTGCAGTTACCGGCTTTTGATCATCCAAACGGGTGGAATTTTTCGATTAACAGGAGTAATTTTCGCTATTTCTAGTTCTTCACGCTCTTTACGCCCTTGCCCTTGGTAAGATGCAGGGTGGCTGCCTTGAGCTTGTGATTGCTGTGGTCGAAGATGATGGCTGGATCCAGGCGCTTGCCGTCGAAAGACACCTCAAAATGGAGATGCTCTGTGGTGGCCCTGCCAGTGCGGCCCGTAAGACCGATTACCTGACCTGCCTTCACCTTATCACCCTTCTTCACCATGTTCTTACTCTGATGGCTATAGAGTGTTTCCAAGCCGTAGGCATGCTTGATGCGAATGCAGTTGCCATAACCGTAGTAAGGTCCCGAGGCAACCACCTCGCCATCGAAGGCGGCATAAATCTCGTCGTTAGGCTTGGTCTTCAAATCCACACCCGAGTGACGGCGGGCACCTCCGTATGGACTGATGACACGGGCATCAGGCAATGGATATGCCCATGCCTTCTCCTCTATCTTCTCCAGATCGAGCAGGAAGGTGTTGGTGATGGTAAACGGGTCGTACACCTCGTCGGGGTCGAGGGTCATAGCGTGATCGCTACGGCTGCTTCCCGATTTTTTATTTGTTTCCTTATTGTTTCTATCATTCTTATCGTTCTTGGAAACGGAGGAGTCCTTGCCACCAATCACCTTGATGCCGATGCGGTTGCCCTCCTTGCGGAACTGCACGGTCTGTCGGCGGAGCTTATGGCTCTTCAGTTCGATGATGGTTTCCGGGTTGATGCGCGCACCGTTCACCATGATGGAGAAATCGCAATAGGTCTCTCCCTCTCGGGTGCCCACGATGGCGATGGTTTGTCCGGCATCTATCGACTGTCCCACCTTCACCAAGTTCTCGGCATTGTTGGCATACACGGTTTCCAGACCGTTGTCATGGCGGATCACGATCACGTTGCCCATCGACTCGGTCTTGCGCGAGAGACGCACATAACCATCAAACATCGCCTTCACTGCATCGCCCTTGGCAGTAGAGATGCGCATCACGCTGTTGCCATTGATAAGGCTAGCCTTGCCCACAGGAAGCGGGAATGAATATTCCTTGGCACGGAATATCTCAAAGTCAACATTGAAGGCTTGACTCTGGGCAAAGAGACCTGGCGTTGCGATGCTCACCTGCTGTTGCTCGGCGGCAGTAAACTCATTCTTGGCGGGCATGAAACTGCTCAGCGAAAGCATCAGCATTCCCGAGACGGCAGCCAGCCCGATTCTTCTTTTTAATCTTCTGTTTACAATCATTCTCTATTCTTTTAGATTCATTTTTTAAATTTAACCATTAAATCTTAAAACATAAAAACATCCATTTTTCCCTCTTCGTTCATAGAAAAGAGAAAAATGGATGTTATCTTGAAAACTTACTTCATCAGAATGCCGGTATAGATTCTGCCACTCTCTATGCCCAGCTTTCTTGCCGAGAAGAACTCGTCGCTATGGGCAAAGGTACAGATGCCGCAATCCTGGATATTTTCCTCAGCCACACCGCAATGCAGCAGGATCTGCTTGTTGCAGAGCGGCAGGTTGATGTGCCACTTCAGCGGCTGCACGATGTTTCCTTCTGCAGCCAGGCGCTCACGCTCGGCAATATCTACCGAAAAGGCGGCATTGGGGCGCTGCTCGGCAATCTCTTCCATCGGGAAGGCTGCCTGCTCGAAAGCCTCATACACCTCATCGCCTACCTCGAAATGCTCCAGCGAGATACCCGGCCCAATCACTGCCTTCAGCTTCTTTGGCTCCGTATGATAGGCGAAAGCCATCTCCTGGATGGTCTTGTGGACGATGCGTGCCAGCGTGCCTCGCCATCCGGCATGGATGGCTGCCACGGCATGGTGCTCCTCGTCGTAGAGCAGGATTGGGATGCAGTCGGCAGTGGAAACCCCTATGCATACGCCCTTCTCATCGGTCATCACGGCATCTACGCCCTCGAGAATCATCTTGCGGATGTTCTCTGGCATTGAGAAATAATCTCCTGCCACCTGACGGACCTCTACTCCATGCACCTGATGCGGCAGGATGATATGGTCGATGCTTATGCCCAGCTCATCCGCCAGCTTCCTGCGGTTCTCTGCCACGTGTTCGGCGCAGTCGCCGCAATAGTCATTGATATTGAATTCGCTGTAGTTGCCCTGGCTCACTCCTCCCTTTCGGGTGGTAGAGAAAGCTGTGACGCCCTCAGCGATATAATATTCCTTATTCATATTCGAAATCATCTAAGTCATCTACATCCTCGATTTCATCCTCGTCGATATACTCCACGATGTCCTCGCCCTCAGCCTCGAGTTCCTGCTGGAAGCGGCTCATATCCTTGTCACGGTGAACGAGGGTATCTTCTGAAGTAATCTCCTGCAGCTTGTTGCTCTCTGAATTCAACTCCTTCCAGAGCACATCCTTGAGTTCCTGGATGCCCTGTCCGGTAACTGATGAGATGAATACCACCGGAAGATCGGTTGGCAGAGTCTCCTTCAGCATCTCGATGAGCTCCTCGTCCAGCAGGTCACACTTGGTGATGGCGAGCACGCGATGCTTGTCGAGCATCTCTGGGTTGAAGTTCTTCAACTCGCCCAGCAGCACCTCGTATTCCTTCTTGATGTCGTCGGTATCGCCTGGAACCATGAAGAGGAGCAGCGAGTTGCGCTCGATGTGTCGCAGGAATCGCAGTCCCAAGCCCTTTCCTTCGCTCGCTCCCTCGATGATACCCGGGATATCTGCCATCACGAAACTCTGATGGTCGCGGTAATCCACGATACCCAGCGATGGCTCAAGGGTGGTAAACGGATAGTTGGCTATCTTTGGACGGGCACTGGATACGGCAGAGAGCAGGGTTGACTTTCCGGCATTAGGGAAACCCACAAGACCCACATCGGCAAGGAGCTTCAGCTCCATGATGATGGTCATCTCCTGCATCGGCTCACCTGGCTGCGCATAGCGTGGAGCCTGGTTGGTAGAGGTACGGAACTGGAAGTTGCCCAGTCCGCCACGTCCGCCCTTCAGGAGCAGTACTTCCTGACCGTCGTAAGCCACGTCGCAGACGAACTTACCGGTTTCGGCATTATACACCACGGTACCGCAAGGCACATCGATATAGATGTCCTTACCATCAGTGCCGTGGCACTTGTCACGTCCTCCATTGCCACCATGCTCGGCGAAGAAGTGGCGCTGATACTTCAGATGCAGCAAGGTCCAGTAGTTGTGATTGCCGCGAAGATAGATGCTTCCTCCACGTCCGCCATCGCCACCGTCAGGTCCACCATTCGGTTGGTACTTCACGTGGCGCAGGTGCATGGAGCCTTTACCACCCTTACCAGAGCGGCAGTTGATCTTTACATAATCTACGAAATTGGATTCAGCCATTGATTTTTCTTTTTAATTTGAACGTTGAATCTTCTTCTTTTGAACGGAAGATTCTTCTTTTTTTAATGAATAAATCTTCCCCGCAGCCTTGCGGGGAAGATTATTATATCTTGATTACAAGTTGTCGATCACATTGCAAACACGAGCAAAGATCTCATCTACAGTTCCGAGACCCTCGATGTGGTGGTGGATACCCTCCTTCTCATACCAGTCGATGAGAGGAGCAGTCTGTGTATGATATACGTTGAGACGCTTCTTGATAGTCTCCTCGTTGTCATCAGAACGGCCACTCAACTTACCGCGGTTGAGCAGACGAGCCATCAGCTCATCCTCTGGAACGGCAAGCTCAATCATGGCAGCGATCTTGTGACCACGCTCAGAGAGCATCTTCTTCAAAGCCTCAGCCTGTGGAGTGGTACGTGGGAAACCGTCGAAGATCACACCTGCGTGATCCTTGCCGAAGCTGTCATATACGCTTGCGAGGATGTCGATCATCAACTCGTCTGGAATCAACTGACCATTGTCGATATAACCCTTGGCAGTCTTGCCGAGCTCTGTACCATTCTTGATTTCGTTACGAAGAACGTCACCTGTTGAAATGTGACCGAGACCATACTTCTCGATCATCTTGTCGCTCTGTGTACCCTTACCAGCACCTGGAGCACCGAAAATTACGATATTTTTCATTTTTACCTTTATATATATAAATTGTTTTATGTTGTGTCTCCCACATGCTTCACCCCCTATTCTTCTACAATCGTGTAGATGTCGCGGAGGTTTCTGCCTTCTTGGTCATAATCTAATCCATATCCTACGATGAAATCGTTAGGGATTTCCATTACGGCATAGTTGATGTCCAGATCCACCTTCAGATTGCCCGGCTTCACGAGGAGCGAGCAGATCTCGATGCTGGCTGGATTCTTCTTCTTCAGATCCTCGATCATGTGAGCCATGGTAAAGCCGGAATCCACGATGTCCTCCACAATCACCACGTGGCGACCGGTAAGATCCTGATTCAGACCCATCAGGGTCTTCATGCTGCCGGTAGAACTGGTGCCCTCGTAGGAAGCATACTTCACAAAAGAAATCTCGCTTGGTACCGTAATCATTCGCATCAGATCGGCAGCGAAGATAAACGAACCATTCAACACAGCCAGGAACACCGGAGTCTTGTCCGCATAATCCTGGTTCAATCGGTCGGCAACGACCTGTACCTTCTTCAGAATATCTGCCTCTGGAATGGAGGTCTTGAAGGTCTTATCCTTGATTTTTACTATGCCCATAGTCTTGATGATATAATATTTTCTGCAAAATTACGAAAAAATCGTGAAACTTCATCCATTCATCGACTTTTTTTAGTACTTTTGCATTAAAATAATCAGATAATCGGACATAACATACATTAATATATGAAAATATTCACTAGTGCTCAGATACATGAGCTGGATAAATACACCATTGAGCATGAGCCGATCACATCGCTCAACCTGATGGAAAGGGCGGCAAAGGCGCTCACCCGTGCCATCGAGCAGGAATGGTCTAACAGAACACCGGTCGTAGTCTTCGCCGGTCCGGGAAACAATGGGGGTGATGCACTTGCCGTGGCACGCCTCCTCAGCGAAGACGGCTATGGAGTGAGTGTATTCCTGTTCAATGTGCACAACAAGCTTTCTGCCGACTGTGCCACCAACAAGAAACGACTCATTGAGGGTAAGCGCGTCAAGCAGTTTACAGAGGTCACCGTCAACTTCGACCCTCCTCAGCTCGAGGCGGGAATGCTCGTGGTGGATGGCCTCTTCGGCAGCGGACTCAACAAGCCGCTGGCGGGCGGATTCGCTGCCATGGTGAAATACATCAACCAGAGTGCGGCAAAGATCGTGAGCATCGACCTGCCTTCCGGTCTGATGAGCGAGGACAATTCCTACAACATCAGCGCCAACATCATCCGTGCCGACCTCACCCTCACGCTGCAGCAGAAGAAGCTGTCGATGATGATGGCAGACAACCAGCAGTATCTGGGCAGAATCAAGGTGCTTGATATCCGACTCTCTCCAGAGTTCATCCAGCGCACCGAGAGCCGTTGCAGCATCCTTGAGGAGAAGGACATCCGTCAGCTCCTGAAGCCTCGCGGCGACTTCGCCCACAAGGGCAGCATGGGCACGGCGCTCCTCATCGCAGGCAGCTACGGCATGTCGGGCGCTTCGGTCCTTGCCACCAGAGCCTGCCTCAGAACGGGTGTGGGAAAGGTGATTACCCATACGCCTAAGAGAAACTACGAAATCATGCAGATTTCCGTGCCCGAGGCGGTACTGCAGATGGATACGGAGGAAACCATCTTTAGCGAACCGGTAGATACGGAAGATTACCACGCCATGGGCATCGGTCCGGGACTGGGAACCAGCGAGGCGACAGCCATCGCCCTGATTGCCCAGCTCAGAAGATGCACCTGTCCGGTAGTGGTGGATGCCGATGCACTCAACATCCTTGCCAGTCACCGTGCCTGGATGCAGCAGTTGCCTAAGAACCTCATCTTCACTCCACATCCTAGAGAGCTTGACCGTCTGGCTGGCATCACCAGCAGCAACTGCACCGAGCGCCTCTTCAAGGCATGCGAGCTTGCCGACCGTCTGCACGGCTACATCCTGCTGAAGGGACATTTCTCAGCCCTCTGTCATCCGGATGGTAAGGTGGAGTTCTGCTCTACGGGCAACAGCGGTATGGCTACGGCGGGCAGTGGCGATGTGCTTACAGGCATCATCACCGCTCTTCTGGCTCGCGGCTACAAGCAGGCAGATGCTGCCCGCATCGGTATGTACCTTCATGGTCTTGCCGGCGACCTCGCCATCAAGGACCTGGGCAAGGAAAGCCTCATCGCCAGTGATCTCATCGATTACCTGCCGAAGGCATTCCTCAGAATGGAAGAATAAGATTGGAAAAGTATAAGAATGCTATTGTTTATACTATGCTTCCACAGCCTTTCAGGCTTCATAGAAGCGCTTTTCCAGCTCGCGTCGAAGGTCGTCCTTGCGGTCCATATTCAGTTTCTTGCGGATATGGCTGCGCTGGCTGGTGATGTTCGATTCACTCTTGTTCAGTTCGATGCAGATTTCCTTCAGCATCTTACCTTCCAGTACCATCTGGCAGATCATCCTCTCACTGTTGGTAAGGTCGGCACATACCAGATTCCAAGCCTTCTTGCTCAGTTCGTTGTTCTTCAACTGTTCTGCGGCACGGTCCAGGATTTTCTGCTGCTGTTCGGAGATCTGAGAAAATATAGTCTTGCCTTTGTTCATTGCACGCATAAATTAATTATGAGTGCAAAGGTACAAAATCAAATCGAATACACAATTTCTAGAACATAAAATATTGGATATTAATAACTTATATAATAATCGTCCAGACTAAACGGGACACTAGTGAAGTAAAATACAAAGTTAAGAATCATATATCTGTTAATGGGAAGGAAGCGCAAGCTTCCTCCCTATAAATTTTATAAGACATTATTATCATTTACTATTATACAAATTTGCGAAGACTAGACTGGTCGTTGGAATTTTAGTTGCCGAGGAGACTCACCTTCTAAGATTCCACGACTTTTTTTGTGCCCTGAAAATCCCACCCCCGCCAGCCGTCCCACACCCTCCGCCAGGCGTCCCGACGGAGGATAGGGAGATTATCAAAAAAAATATCGCCCATCAGCAGGCTAACACTTGCACAACAGGTGTTGGGCGAGCGCATATCAGCTGTTATGCAAGCGCACAACAGCTGTTGTGCGGCTGAAGACACAGGCATCTCCGGCTTATACCATTAATTCTTCCGGCAACAAGCAAAGGTTACTCCGAAGACTATATACGTAAAAACGATACAACAATGATAGTACTTACAAAGCACGATGATAGTACTTACAAACTGCAAAGACGTTACTGAATGGTCGCTATGATAGTACTGACGAGGCGTAAAGCCGCTTGTATCGCTTATTGCCTCACTATGGCATAACATTGCCCCTTACCAGGGCTATAACCTGCCATTGCCAGGCACAAAACGATGCGTCGGGAGGTGGTAAAACAACCACTCTCCTTTTACCATTCACCCGCACAAGTTCCTTGCCTACAGCCATTTACACCATTTCTCTGAAGAGTGAAGAATATTTTTGAAAGTGGCTTGTTATTTTTTTTAAAAAAAAACGGGAATATACTTGGAACTTTCAGTTATTTTTCGTACTTTTGCGACAGATGTTCCCATGGAACAGCTATCAACAATAAGAAATAATGAAGTAAAGGAAGAAAATGATGAAAGCAAGACATATCTCTTATCTTATCGCATGCATGCTCATGTTATGCTGCCTGAATACCCAGGCGCAGAATGCATTCCCCTACCCTGCGCTGCCTGATACGCTGCGCAGCGTAGAACAGCGCGCTACCTACCTCAGCGAGCACTACTGGGACAACTATCAGTTTGCTGATACTACCCAACTGAAAAACGAGGAGATTACAGAACAGGGATTCGTCAACTTTATCGATATCCTCGCCCGTTTCAACGACGAGATCGCCCAGAAAGGCATCAGCGCCTTCACCGCCAAGGCTTACGCACAGAAGCCTGCCAAGGAGAAATTCGAGAGCCTGATAGAGCATTATTTCGACGACCCACAGTCGCCGATGAGAAACGACAGGGTATATAGCTTCTTCCTGGCGGAAATGAAGAAGTCGCCTTACTTCGATGAAGCGGAAAAGGAACGCATCGACTTCAAGTGGAAGGCGGCACGGAAAAACCTGCCAGGCACCAAAGCTACCAACCTCTCCTTCAAGCTGGAAGATGGAAAAATGCATCAGTTGACTGACTATCAGAACGAAAAGGTGATACTCTACTTCCATGATCCGGAATGCGAGAATTGCCACAAGGTTACGACGTGGCTGAAAAAACAGACCATTCCTGCTGAATACAGAATGCTCAGAATCATTGCGGACGATCAGATAAGTGCTACTTACAGCATCAAGGCGATGCCTACAATTTACTTATTAGACAAAGGCAACATCGTGGTTTTAAAGGACTGTACGCCAGAACTGCTCATCAGCGTCATCAATAACAATTAATAAAAAAAGAACTAGACTGGTCGTCTAAGCGACGGTATTGACGCGTGTAGTAGTATCGCCGGTCAAATCATCGTCAGCCGCACTGCAGCTTACTAAACCCAATGCCATCATACGAAAGAAAGATGAAAGAAAAGGGCATTAAAAAAGCGGAAACCCCGAAGGATTCCCGCTATTATTTTGGGTTGATAAATCTCGAAGATTAGTCGAGGTTAGCCAACTTGTTGTCAGAATGAAGAACATCCTTGATCTTGTGGCTATAGAGGTCAACCATGTACTCACGAG
>JABLTS010127804.1_pt1 | contig 11753 bp, 10 predicted proteins | sample 7160081 | NCBI WGS metagenome assembly JABLTS01 (sample SAMN14651231, study PRJNA627086) | human gut metagenome | isolation source: feces | host: Homo sapiens
CCGGATTCAACATCAACATCCGCACCGCCCGCGTCAGCGCAGGTGCAGGCTTTGTTGTCTGTGAGACCGGCAAGGTCATGACGATGCCGGGTCTGCCGCGCACCCCATCGGCGTTCAACATTGACGTCGATGCGGACGGCAAGATTACAGGTCTGTTCTAAATTTACAGGAAAGTTTATCATTCATGATTCAGATTCTAACACACAACGTCACAGAGACCGAGCAGGCGGGCGGACAACTGGCGAGCCGGCTGTCCCCCGGTGCTGTGGTCGCTTTCACCGGCGATTTGGGCGCAGGAAAAACGGCATTTTGCCGCGGCTTTCTGCACGCGCTCGGATATACCGGCCGCGTCACCAGTCCGACCTTCGCCATCGTCAACGAGTATGAGACCGAGCTGTGCCGTGTCTGCCATTTTGATATGTACCGTATCTTAGACGAGGACGCGCTGTATGACATCGGATGGGACGACTATTTTGACGGTGACACCATCCTGCTCGTTGAATGGAGCGAAAATGTCTCCGGTGCAATGCCAGAGGACTGCATCACCGTGGACATTCGCCGCGGCGAGGCGGAGGATGACCGCATCATTACCATCAAAGGAGGCGAACTGCATTGAACATTTTAACACTGGAATCTTCCTCTCTGTCCGCCTCCGTGTGCATCACGGAAGATACCAAGCTGTTGGCGCAGTCGTTTCAAAACTGTGGTCTGACGCACAGCGCCACGCTGCTGCCGATGATTGACCACATCATGACCTCTGCGCAGATGACGCTGGCGGATATTGACATCATCGCCTGCGTAACAGGTCCCGGTTCCTTTACCGGCGTCCGCATCGGCGTCTCGACGGCGAAGGGCATCGCGGATGCCAAAAACATTCCGTGCGTCGGTGTATCCAGCTTGGCCGGTGCCGCATGGAACGTCGCACCGCTCACCGACCGCCTGATTTGTCCGGTTATGGACGCGCGCCGCGGGCAGCTGTACAATGCGCTATTTGACTATACCGGCGGCGCTCTGCACCGTCTGACGCCGGATCGCGCCATTTCCATGGAAGATTTAAAAAAAGAGCTGATTTCTCTCGGAAAATCCGTTCTTTTGGTTGGAGATGGCACGCAAATATGTTATAATAACTTTAGTCTTTCTGACGAATTGGATGTCACGGCCGCTCCGTCGGGTCTGGTATATCCCTGTGCTTGGGGAGCCGCGATGGAAGCATATCATCTGGCGCAGGAAGGCAAGATGGTCTCTGCCGCCGCATTACTGCCGAGCTATCTCCGCCAGCCGCAGGCTGTGCGCGAACGGCTCGCACGCGAAGCAGAACAGGCCGCAAAATCATCTATGAAAAAGGAGTAATAATCATGGCACAGGTTCACGTTATGGATCATCCGCTGATCGTACACAAGCTGTCCCTCATGCGCGATAAGTACACCGGTTCCAAAGAATTCCGCGAGGCAGTAGAGGAAATTTCTTCCCTGCTTTGCTACGAGGCTACCCGCGATCTGCCGCTCAAGGAGGTCGAAATCGAAACGCCGATTGCACACGCAAAGGTTCGCTACATCTCCGGCAAGAAGCTGGCAGTTGTCTGCATCCTGCGCGCAGGTCTCGGCATGGTTGACGGCATTCTGGACTTGATTCCGAGCGCAAAGATCGGTCACATCGGTCTGTACCGCGATCCGGATACCCTGCAGCCGGTAGAATACTACTGCAAGCTGCCGAATGACATCGAGAGCCGCGACGTTATCGTTGTTGACCCGATGCTGGCTACCGGCGGCACCGCAAACGCTGCCATCCAGTTCCTTAAGAACTACGGCGTCAAGAACATCAAGCTGCTGTCCATTCTGGCTGTTCCGGAGTCTATCTCCGTAATTCAGGAGCAGCATCCGGATGTTGACATCTACTGCGCAGCCATCGACGAGAAGCTCAACGACAAGGGCTATATCGTTCCGGGCGTAGGCGATGCCGGTGACCGTCTGTTTGGTACCAAGTAAATTCGTATAAACAAAAAGACCGACGCTGCGGCGTCGGTCTTTTTTCATGTCCGTCAATCGGGGTATTCCCGCACCATCTTGAACAGCTGGGTTCGGTTTCGAATGCTCAGCTTTTTGTAAATGTTCAAAATGTGCTTTTTGAGCGTATTGTTCGTGATGGTCAGCTGTCCGCAAATGACATCGTTGGGCAGTCCCTGCATGAGCAGGCCCAAAATTGTCGTTTCGCGCGCCGTCAGCCGGAACTGCTCCTCGCATTCGTGAATGCTCAGCTTTTCATGCTGCCGGACATGCTCCTCATAGCAGCGCGCGATGCGCAGCGCCAGATGCTCCTTGACCATATCCAACAGAAACACATCATCATAGACAAAATCCGGCGCATCTGCCGCGCGATAAAACGAGATTTTCGCGAGCACTTTACCTTCAAACGCCGGCAGGACATGCACGCTGTGCTGAAACCCCTCTGCTTTGGAAAACCGCTGAAAACATTCGGTCTTTTCCAGCTCGTCCGCGGAAAAAATATCGTTGTCCCGATATACCATGCTCTTTCCGCCCATGAGAAGCCCGCGGCTGAAATCTTTCGCCTGATATGCCTGCAAATACTCCTGTGCCGTCTGTTCCGGATACCCGCAGCAGACAGCCTGCGTCAGTTTTGGCAAATCCGCATCGGAAGAATAATAAAAAACTGCCGCGTCAAAACCCATAAGCAGCCGCATCTGCTCCAAAAAATTCCGACACATCTGCCCAATATCTGCAATCTGATGAATTTGATATGTGATGTTGTTGAAAATCACCCAGTCATTGGCTTCCTGAATATGCAACGTTTTCGCCTCCAAACAAAAAAAGACGTCTTACGGAGTAATCCCGTAAAACGCCTTTGTTCTACTAATATAGTGTTATCTTATCATGTTGTGCCCCAACTGTCAAGAAAATTCTATCACGAAGCATCCGGCATCTGTGTCTCCTGCGTCAGCGTGCCCTGTATCGCCTCATGCAGCCATGCCATTCCCTTTTCCGTTGCAAGCCAATTGACAAACACGGTTTCCGCATCGTTTGGCTGGGCATCCTGCCGTACCGCCGCATACATATCGCACGTCAGCGCATAGCCGTCCTCGTCCGGCAGTTTGCCGTCCACGGTCACAACCGTCGTCTGCTCCGGCTGACCATTCTGCATGAGCGCGGCATACGTCATATAGCACAGCGTTCCTGCCGTGTGCGGACACGCCGCCGTCAGCGTATCCTCCCCCTGCTTGGTTGTCACACCGGCGCAGTCCTGACCAAAGACAGCCGCGAACAGCTTGCGGCTGTCGCTATTTTTCGCAGCGGCATAGCCTTTCCAAGTATCCGACTGCTGTGCAAACGCCTGCAGCACTTCGCTCTTGGTCAGCGCAATCGGCTGTTCGGTGCCGCCCGCCACAATCACCAGCGCATCGGTACCGATTTTTTGCAAGGTAATTCCCTGCTCTTTAAGACGCTGCTGCTGTTGTTCCGATGGGACATAGCCGATGGCAGCATCCACATCACCCGCCAGCAGGGCATCCCATGCGGCATCGCTGTTTTGCATCGTCAGTACCTCGCGCGCCGCGTCTTCATAGGTCTCTCCACACGCCGCCGCACGCGCCAATCCCGCAGGCAATTTGAGCGCTGCGCTGCTTCCCAGCGTAAAATCATTGGAAATCTTATCGACAACGGTTTGTTCGATCTGCGTCTGTGCGCTGCCGGCGAAGTAGAAATTGCCGTTACGGATATTCGTGTGCTGTCCAAGTCGGAGACCACTCCGTTTGAGATTTCCGACAACAAGGAAGTCAACGATCAGCTGCGTCTGAAGTATCGCTATCTGGATCTTCGCCGTCCGTCCATGCAGCGCAATCTGGCTCTGCGCCACCGCGTGACCCAGATCGCCCGCAACTATTTTGACGAGCAGGGATTTTTGGAAATCGAGACCCCGATGCTGCAGAAATCCACGCCGGAAGGCGCCCGCGACTATCTGGTGCCGTCCCGCGTACATCCGGGCAAGTTCTATGCCCTGCCGCAGTCCCCGCAGCAGTATAAGCAGCTGCTCATGCTGTCCGGCGTAGACCGCTATATGCAGATCACTCGTTGCTTCCGTGATGAGGATCTGCGCGCTGACCGTCAGCCGGAGTTCACACAGATCGACCTGGAAATGTCCTTTGTTGAGCAGGACGATGTCATTGCCGTCAACGAAGGCTTCCTCAAGCGCGTGTTTAAGGAAGTGCTGGATGTAGATATTCAGCTGCCGCTGCCGCGCATGAAGTGGCAGGATGCCATGGACAAGTACGGCTCCGATAAGCCGGATCTGCGCTTTGGCTATGAAATCGTAGATATTTCTGATATTGCAAAGGATTGCTCGTTCAAGGTATTCAAGGGTGCCGTAGAAGACGGCGGTACCGTTCGTCTGATTAACATCAACGGCGGCGCAGACAAGTTCCCGCGCAAGGAAATCGACAAGCTGCAGGATTTTGTCAAGACGTATCGCGCAAAGGGTCTGGCTTGGATGAAGCTGGCTGCCGACGGAAAGATGACTTCCTCGTTCGCAAAATTCCTGTCTGAGGACGAAATTGAAGCAATCAAGGCAAAGGCACAGGCAAAGGACGGCGACCTGCTGTTCGTTGTCGCTGACAGCGATTGGCAGACCGCTGTGACCGCTCTGGGCGCGCTGCGCTGCGAGCTGGCAAAGCGTCTCGGCGTCATTGATCCGCATGATTATAAGCTGCTGTGGGTTGTTGAGTTCCCGCAGTTTGAGTACAGCGAAGAAGAAAATCGTTATGTTGCGATGCACCATCCGTTCACCGCTCCGATGGACGAGGATTTGGATATTCTGGAGAGCGATCCGGCAAAGGTTCGCGCAAAGGCATACGACATCATCCTCAACGGCTGCGAGCTGGGCGGCGGTTCCATCCGTATCCATTCCACTGAGACGCAGGCGCGCATGTTCCGTGCACTGGGCTTCTCGGACGAGGACGCACAGGAGCGCTTTGGCCATCTGCTGACCGCGTTCAAGTATGGTGCACCTCCGCACGGCGGCTTGGCATACGGTCTGGATCGTCTGTGCATGCTGCTGGCAGGTCTGGATTCTATCCGCGATGTCATTGCCTTCCCGAAGGTACAGAATGCATCCGAATTGATGACCGCTTGCCCGTCTGCTGTCGATCAGAAGCAGCTGGATGAGCTGCATCTGGCGCTGGCATTGGACAGCAGCGAAGAAGAATAAGCTGATATCATAAAACAAGCCTCTTTCCGGTCTGGAAAGAGGCTTGTGATTTTTTGCAGGAAAAAGAACGATAAATACATAAAAATGCATAATCCTGTGCGGTTTTTGTAACCAAACTGTTGCTAAATTGTTCACAGATTGTTCGTTTCATTTGAAAGGCATGAGTGCTATAATGGTAAACGTGAAAAGAACGCAGGCTGCAAAACGCGGCTTGCTCGAATGTGGAGGAAGCAAAACGTGCCGAATGAAACCAAAAACGACTTCTGCTGTCTCATTGTCAGCGGTTTTGGCGCGGGCAGTCAGGCTGGCGTTATTCTGCGCGATCACATGTGTGACAGCGGCATTGACACATTTCTGACCACACCTTCTGGAAGCGAAGAACTGCGGCTGGATAAGGACCATTGGGTTCATGGTGTCCGCATGGAATATTTGGCGCTGCGCAAGCAATACCAAAGAGTTGCACTGGTTGGCTTGTCTTTGGGCGGTGTTTTGCTGCTGCATATGCAGGATTTAAAACCTGCTGCGAGCATTTTTGTCAACACACCGTGTGTCTCTGAACGACAGATACATCTGTGGAATCGGATTTTCCAATCGGATTTGCAGCCGAGAATCAATGGCGTGCGCGCTGTGCCCGCTCGTCATCAGCTCAGGCAGTTGATTCGGCGGACAAAAAAGCAGGGTGCAGGCTGTGTGCAGTGTCCGGTACTGGTGCTGCAGACGCGCGATGACGCCGTATGCGACCCGTCCAATGCAGAACATCTCTTTAAACAGATGCATGTGCCGGACAAAAGTCTTCGCTACTATCCGGAAGGCGGACATGATGTACTGTGCAGCCGAACTGTGCTCGCCGTATGCAGCGATATTTTTCAGTTCTGCTCGCGTATTCGCGGTCTGGAAGTCGATCCAATCAAACAAGAAGAACAATTGCTGGAAGAAGAACCATTCTGAATCAACAGAATGGTTCTTTTTTATCGTTCCGGATGTGTCATTTGCGTGCTGATGCGAATAAATTCCTCCATCGCGCGCGTGATGTGCTTTTTTCTCCGGCAATAAAAATAAACACGGCGGGAAGAAATATCCTCGTCCAGACGGAAATAGCACAGAGAATCCGGCTGGCGCGTGTGGTGCAGAATCGTCTCGCTGATGAGCGCGGCGCCGAGACCGCTGCATGCGGCCTGATACGAGGTTGTCAGCTGATCCAGCTCCAACCGGATGTCCGGATGCAGGTGATACCGTGCACACAGCCGGTCAAAGCGCGTGCGGGTGTCGTTGCCCTCACGCAGCGCCAAAAAGGGAAGCTGTGAAAAGCGGGACAGCGGCACGCATGGCACATCGTCCCAATTGACGGGTCTGCCGGTTTGCGAGACATCCAATTGATACTCGGGCAACATGTCTCAGGAAAGCAGCTGCTTGGGAACGACTAAGACGAGATTTTCCGTAAATAAATAGTGCTTGTCATACATGTCCTCGGGCAAATCATAGTTTTCCAGAACAATGTCCAGAGTTCCGGCGTTGAGCGCATCCAGCAATATATCCGTGTTCGCCTCGGTCATAGATACGTGAATGCCGGGATAAAAACGGGCGAATGCCGTCATGCAGGACGGCAGCAAAAAAGACGCAAAGATGCTGTTTGCGCCGATGGACAGCGAGCCGATGAGCAGATGTTCGGTTTGGTTTAAGTATTGGGAAAACTGGTATTCCACATCCATGATTTGTTCGATGCAGCTGATGTATTCCTTGCCGCAGTTGGTCAGCCGAATCGGGGAACAGGAGCGGTCGAAAATCGGGCTGCCGATGCGCTTTTCTACTTTTTTGACCATGGCGCTCAGCGCGGGCTGTGAGATAAACAGCTTTTCTGCGGCGCGGGAAAAGCTCATTTCTTTGTACACAGCATATACGTATTCCATATTGCGAAACATGCGGACACCTCCAAGAAGAGTATATCATAAGCATTTGATTATATCAAATATAAAAAAACAATATTTGATTTATATGCCGTTTCTGGCTATAATACAAACAGTGATTGAAACAAGCGAAAATCCGCTTACATTGCGAAACCCTTTCGGCTGCAATATGAATTGGAACGCATCGTGCAGCTGATGCTCCCGAACAAATCATTCAGACGAAGTACTCTTTACTCGGCCTTTCCCTTCTGCTGAGCCGAGACTTCGTCTGAATGATTTTTTTCTGTTTCTTTACAGATACGCGCTTTTTGTGGTATCATAAAAAGCAGAAACAGAAAAGACCGGAGCATAGCTGCCAGTCTTTTGCAAAATATAAAGGAGACTTGGAATATGAAAAAGATTCTGATGCTGACCACGGGCGGAGACATCGCCGGCGAGCATACGGACACAGGTCTGGTGCCGGTATATACCGGAGAACAGCTGGTTTCTATGGTGCCGGAGCTGCGCGAATACTGCGAGCTGGAATGTAAGGACATCATGCAGCTGGATGGAACCAATGTACAGCCGGAAGACTGGGTTACCATCGCTGAGGAAGTATATGATGCACAGGAAGCCTACGACGGCGTGATTATCACCCATGGCACCGACACGATGGCATATTCTGCTTGCGCGGTGAGCCTGATGGTGCAGAATCTGCAAAAGCCGGTCATTTTCACGGGCGCACAAATCGCCATGGTTGATCCGGACACGGATGGCAAGAAGAACCTGCTGGACGCTGTACACGCGGCGGTTTCCGGCATTCCGGGCGTATACGTTGTATTTGGCGGACGCATCATCCGAGGCATTCGCGCACAGAAGATGTATACGCGCGCGCTGGATGCGTTCCACAGCATCAATGCGGGTGACGCCGGCTATGTACAGGACGGCGAAGTGTTCCTCAATCAGAGCGTTCCAACGCCGGTCGGTGAGCCGGTGCTGGATACACGGCTGGAGCCTAAGGTTGTACAGCTCAAGCTGCTGCCGGGCATTGAGCCGAAGCAGCTGGAATCCATGCTGGGCATGGGATATTACGGCATCATTCTTGAAGCATTTGGCTGCGGCGGCATTCCGAATCAGAACCGCAATCTGCTGCCGTGCCTGAAGCGTGCAAAGCAGTTTGGTGTTGCCGTTCTCGTTGCAACCCAGTGTAAGTACGGCAATGTAGATCTGGGTGTCTATGATGTCAATGTACAGGCTGCCCGTGAGGGTGCGATGTCGGTATATGATATGAGCATTGAAGCGGCGGCTGTCAAGCTGATGTGGGTGCTTGGCCACACGAAAAAGCTGGATGAAGTCAAGAAGATGATGGAAACCTGCTACGTTGGCGAGTTTACGGAAAAGAGACACGCATAATAGAGATAAGAAAAGCCAGAATCGGATGTCCCGATTCTGGCTTTTTGTTTTGCAGGATAGTATCAGCCTGCATGATCCTCCCAAGGAACCAGAACAAAACGCCCGTTGCTGCGGCGGCAAATTTCGTTAATCCATGGGATTTCAAAGCTGGCTTTCGCCTTGAGCAGAGAGCTGTCCGGCTTCATTGGATAAATGGATTGATTGACAACCCAGTAGTCGATGCAGATGCCGAGATGCTGTAAGAAATTCTGTATCCGCATTGCCTGCGTGGCGGGTTCCTTTTCCGGTGTTGTGACCATGATGATTTCGGTCACATCGCTGAGCATAAGCTGTATCTGCGGCAGCAAATGCCGTGCCGTGGTGATTTTCTTTCCGTCGCGGCGCATGCCGTCCAGCGCATACTCTTTGGCGGAATAATCCAAAATAACCACGGTATTTGGTTGCTCCAAAAGCTCGTGAAACGCGACGAGATTGTCTGACAGCAGGTACTTGAGCGGCATGTTGCTGCTGGAATACAAGTGTACGCGTTTGTTTTGATGCGAGAGCCTGCGCGCAAGATTTCTTGCGAGCGTCGATTTGCCGGAGCCGCTGCTGCCGAGAATAATGACGAGCTTTCGATTGTTTGTTTGGATGGAATGCACGATGTCCTGCAATTGACGCGGTTCGCTGGCGTCTATCCTCTCCGGAGATGATGTGAAGTAGTCCTCTCGCAGAGAGGAACGAACACTGGATGTATTGGAGATGGAATACGAACGCATGGGAATTTGCCGTGCGGGCAGCTCGTACAGAATCGCAGGCATCGCTGCGATCGCCTTTTGCTGTAATTGGTAAATGATGCGGGCTGCCGCGCCGTCATCCCGCAGCGCAAGACAGTTGACGAGCAGCAGCAAGTTGGTGATGCCGATGGAACGCAGGCGCTGCACCGCCTGTGCGGTCTTGCAAAATTCCGTTGTCAGCGGGCGCGAGACGAGAAATGCGCTGGTCTGACTCGGATCGGTCAGTACATCCATCAATTCGTGATGATCGGAAAACAGCGGAGAACGCAGCTCCTGCAGCATCCATTCTGTGTCCCAGATATCCGCAATGACATACGAATATCGGAACCGATTTTTCGGATTCATCAGAAACTGCTCCAGCTGTAAAAATACATGCTCAAAATCCTGCAGCGGATCAATCGCCATGATGTCCAGCTTGGGAATTTGAGGAACCGTGGTGGTCGGTGTCGTCAGCTGCATATCAAACAGCTCGGACAAATGGCTGATGGCATCGGTTCCGATGAACAAGGTGCGGTGTCCATGGTCTGCCAGAGAGACCGCCGCCGCACAAGCTGCAGAGGTCTTTCCGGAACCGCCCGGACCGGCAAAGACAATATATTTCGTCTGAATATCTTCCTGCGGATTAAAATGATACATAATCCCACCCCTCCCTTTGGTGGTCATGCCCTCCCCCTGCGGCGCAGGAAAAGTAAAAAGAGCTGACAGCCATCCGTCGCCATGAACCATCGTTGATAGAGACTGCGTGCATGGAAAACAGAGCGTGTCAGCGAAGCGCCGCGGCAAATCTGCCGCGTGAATACCTATCCTTTATCATATTATCAGTGTAACACATTCATCCCTCGCGGGTCAACGAAACGCACAAAAGAGTTATGAATAATGTGTAAAATTTATACATTTTGTGCACGTGCACGGCGAAAAAAGAACAAAAACCTTCAAAATATGCGCAAAAAAGCAAAGAAAACCGACAGCCTCTGTGAGACTGCCGGTTTGGGTCAGTGCTGTGTGCCGCTGTCGGCGGTATCCGCTTCAAACTGCTCCAGCTGAAGCGTCAGCCCGTCCTCCGTGTCGGACAGTGTGACGGTTGCAGTGTCTGCTTTCCATTCGTCTCCGTCCGGATTTCTGCCGACCAACTCGGTGACGGTATCGCGCAGCTGATCTTTCGTCATGTCATCCGATTTCGGGAACAGAATGCAAATCGAAGTCACATCGCCGTATGTATTATAATACACAGTGAATGTCACCTTGCAGCCGTATACAATGCCGTCGTCAAATTCGCGTGCAGTCAGTTCGCCGTCCGCGTTATATTTCTGGGAACTGCCGTCGCCCAGCAGCTCGGTTACGCCGCTGTCCGGCGTGCTAATCAGCGAAAACAGCATGTTCAAGTGCATGGTGTCTGTATCTTGTGCGGTGAGTGCCTGTGTCGTCGCGGGCGTGCCGTTGTCATCTGCGTTCTTTTTGCCGCAGCCGGTAAGCAGGCCGAGAAGCAGACTGACGGAAAGCGTAAGACACAGCAGGCGGTTGCATCGTTTCATTGACAAGCTCCTTTCGTTGGCAGAACGCGAAATGTTTCCGATAATGTAGCAAATATACGGAAACATCCACAATCTACTCACTTTTGTACTTATAAATTATCACTTCACGTATCATGCCTATCATAGAATAAAAATTGAAAATTTGCAAGATAAATCGCGCAAAAAGTGCAAAGATTTTCGGTTTTTTCTGTCAGCTTTCCGTGAGAGGAGGGGAAAATGTGGGAAAAGAGGAAAAAACAGACGGAAAAGTAATAGACAGACTGCATAAATATACATTTTAGAAAATATTTAAAAGTTTTCCTTGCATTCTGCGCACGACAGGATTATAATATGGTCATGACAAAAACAGGGGCGATTCGCACAGCAAAACATTGGTTTTGCGTCAGATACGAAACAAACCGCCCTTCTTATGGAGGCTTATATACGATGGCAACGAAAGATATGAAGATTAAAAAGGCAGTTCTGGCATATTCCGGCGGACTGGATACTTCCGTTCTGATTCCGTGGCTGAAGGAAAACTACGGCTGCGAAGTAGTCGCTGTTTCCGGCGACGTAGGACAGGGAACCGAGCTGGACGGTCTGGAAGAGAAGGCACTCAAGACCGGCGCTTCCAAGCTGTACGTCATGGATCTGACCAAGGAATTCGTTGATGATTACATTATCCCGACCATGAAGGCCGACGCAGACTATGAGGGCTACCTGCTGGGTACTTCCTTCGCTCGTCCGATCATCGCTCGCCGTCTTGTTGAGATCGCTAAGAAGGAAGGCGCAGACACCATCGTACATGGCTGCACCGGTAAGGGCAACGATCAGGTTCGTTTCGAGCTGGCTATCAAGGCTTTCGCACCGGAGATGCAGGTTCTGGCTCCGTGGCGTTTCTGGGAGCTGGACAGCCGCGACAAGGAAATTGATTACGCAGAAGCACACAACATTCC
>JABLTS010004211.1_pt1 | contig 11742 bp, 8 predicted proteins | sample 7160081 | NCBI WGS metagenome assembly JABLTS01 (sample SAMN14651231, study PRJNA627086) | human gut metagenome | isolation source: feces | host: Homo sapiens
GGCAACAAGTATTTACTGGTGAAAAACGAACGAGGTACGGAAAAGTATCAGCCAGTCGGAGGTGTATACAAACTTGCGGGGAATGAGAAAATTGAACTAAAGAACCGTTATCAAGTTAAAGATGATGACAAGATTTCAATTGATGAGTCGTCACGAGATGATTATCGTCTCAGAATTGAAAATAAGTATTTGCGAAAATTTATGAAACGGTTTGATCGTGGAGCAAATCGTGAGCGTATTGATAATCTGAGTCGAGAATTCAAAGAAGAACTAATTGACAAAAGCATTGTAAATTGGAACCGTATATCGTATCGCTATTGTGGTAGACACATAACAGAGCTTCATTGGGGAGAACATTTTCAGTGTTATGAACTTCTCCTTGCTGATATTATAGAATTGCTTCCGACACCGGAACAAGAAAGTGATTTGAGAAATTTGATGGGATGGTCTTCAGAAAGCTATCGTTTTGCAACAGCAGAAGAAATAATTTCTTTGGGTATTGATACTAATAGTGGGGATTTAAGAGAAACAATCGCTGATCATACTACAAAGATTATACAAGAAAACGAAGGAAAGCTGATTAAAAATAAAAGCGTTGGGAAAATATACAGCGTCACCGTCTAGCCGATTTACAAGTATCTAAAGTGATAGGATACTTTGGATTAAGCATAGAGGAAGATAAGAGCCGTCTGATAGAGTTCGGGCGTTATACAAAAGAAAGATGTAGAAAAGCCGGAACAAAACCAGAGATTTTAGAACAAAAAACAGCATAATTTTACGAAAAATGTTGAATAAATTTGAAAATGTTGGTACAATGTAATACAAGAATAAAAGCGGATATCTTAAATCGTCGCATTGCCGCGTTTAAGGGAAGAAGTGGACAGAATTACCTTATATATTCACTTGAAACATAGTGAAATGGTATTCTGTCCACTTTTATATTTAGAAGATTGTAAAATCAAACTGCAGAAGAATATGGATATGTACAATTCAGGTGAAGACTATCAGTGTATGTCTGATAAATTAAATAAAATCTGAAAGTAAAAAAATATATCAAAGTATGCATTGGAGAGGGAAACAATAACGTCCTTTTCAGGATATTATGCTGTTGCCCCACGATAGAGAAACGCAAAAAGAGAAATACATTGTAGTGAAAAACTAAACAAGAGGGAAAGCAAAGCTATGACAAAACAAATTAAAAATAAAAATATTTTTTTCTTTGATGAGGAAAAAAAACTATATCTGGATAATTTGCATGACAATAAAGAATTATGGTATCGTGCACATACAATGGAGAAAACAAGAGACCGTGCTGATGGAGAATTTCAGAGAGATTACTCCAGAATAATGTATGCTTCATCGTTTCGCAGACTTCAGGGGAAGATGCAATTACTTGGAATAAAACCGGATCAGTTCTTTAGAAATAGGTTAACACATAGTTTGGAAGTAGCTCAAATTGCGCGTTCCATAGCATACGAATTAGGATACTCACAGGAAGAATCTTTTGTGGTAGAGGCTGGTGCATTAGCCCATGATATTGGAAACCCTCCATTTGGTCATTCTGGAGAAAGAAAATTACATGAATTATTTGAACATGCCGGTGGATTTGAGGGAAATGCCCAGACGTTGAGAATACTTACATCTGTTGAAAAGAAAAAGAAAGATTTTCAGGGATTAAATTTGACATATAGAACAATGCTTAGTGTGGTTAAATATTTTCACAAATATAAAGAAGGCAATTCCTTAATTTATAAAAAATTTATCTATGATGATGATTATAATTTACTGAATGATTTTGTAAAAGAGAATCACATAATTGTCAGGACTTTAGATGTTCAGATTGTGGATATTGCAGATGAAATTGCATACGCAGCTCATGATCTGGAAGATGGATTAAGACAAAAATGTTATACAATTGATGAAATCTTACAGGACTTTTATAATAAATATGGAAACTGTGATTCATTTAAGAGATTGGAGAAAATAGTCAAAAAATGTAAAAAAGTCAGTGGCTATAAAACGGATAATATTGATTCATCTATTTCTTCAAAATTATTCAGGCAAGAGTTATCTTCTATGCTTATCCATACTCTTATTAATGATCTGGGATTTATTAAAATTACGGAAGAAGAAAAAGCAAAAAGAGGATCTCAATTTGATAAGGAATTAGGATTTAAAGAATATGGGGACTTAGCTCATGGATTAAAAAAAATAACATATTCGTGTATTAATCATAACGATGCGGTATATACATATGAAAAAAAGGGAGACATAATCTTAGAAAGATTGGTGGAATTTTACAGAGATAATACGCTTTTTTTACCTCCGGAATACAGAGTGGAAAACTTTATACATGAAACCAATGAAGATAAAAAAATGCTTCAGGAAAGATTGATTTGTGACTATATATCTGGTATGATGGACTCCTATGCTATAAGTCAATATGAAAAAATAACAGGAGAACAATTTAGTAAAATTGTGTTATAGGGTAAATATCAATGAATAAATTAATGGGATTTTTAGAATTGAAAGAAATGAGTTTACCATCGATTCCATGGAAACAATATACAGGGAATGAGAAACTGGATGAGAAATATCTTTGGACTATAAGAAGTGCAGTCTATAGAGGAGAAGACTTAAATTTACCTCGTTTAGTCGGGGAAGATGCAGAAAATGCAACTAAATTTGCTGAGAATCTTTTGTATAAACTTGGCAATAATGGGATGGTAATATTCTATCCATATTTTATTGCTAATAAAAGCGGAACACTTGAAGTTAAAAGAAATAGTGTTATTATTGAGGCAGTAAAGGAGGATTTGTGGAATTTAGTAACGTATTCCGATCATGAGGTTACAATTATTTATCATGATAATCAGGAACCGGAATATATGGGAAACAAAAATTTCCTGAAAACAAACGAAGAAGAACAGTTGCTGAAATATGTGCCGGAAATAAGAAAATTGTTTAAGGATGATTTATTAGAAGGAAAATCAGCTTTATTGGAATGGAGTTTCGCAGTTTCCTGTGATGTAAATAAGAATCCTGCAGGTGATGAGTATTTAGTTTTCTATGAGGCACGTACAGTAAAATAAAAGCTGATACCTTAAATTGTCGTATTGTCGCGGTTAAGGAGAGAAGTGGACAGAGTACCATGTATATTCACTTGGAACATAGTGGAATGGTATTTTGTCCATTTTTGTATTTGGAGATTTTAAACTCCGAAATGTCCGTTTTTAACGTATCTATTCATAAAAATTGAAAATGTCATGCAATGCACGGAGGAAGAACTATGCATAATTATGAAGAAGAAATGAATACCAGGGAAAACGATTCATACAGGGGCAACCGTATATATGATGCCGGAATGCTTTCCGATATGGATATCAGGGAATTTTGGAAAAAAGGGATTGAAATAGAAGTTGCAGATTACCAGAATTACTCTTTTGATTTTGATAAACAGCTGCAACATGGTTCTGTAGATTTACGTTTCAGACATGATTATAAAAAGATATCTGTTCCTAAGGGTGAGGTATTGACATTTGAGAAAATGAAAAATCATAATTATACAATATCTGACGAAGTGAAAGGAAATAATAAAATTATACTTGAACCAGGCGAGATGATTTTAACCACAACAATAGAAACAGTGCGGCTATCGGAGGATTTTGCAGGAATCATTACGGGGAGAAGCAGTATTGCACGATTAGGTATTATGGTACATTGTTGCCAGGAATTTATAAACCCAGGTCATGGACAGACGATACCACTTCAAATTATAAATGTAGCTCCATGTTCGGTGGAATTGGATCTGGAGATTCCTATATGTCAGCTTATCATTTTTAAATTAAGAACTCCTTCTGCAGAGAAATATAGTACTGCAGCTGGGTCGAAATACTCGAAGGAAGTAGAAATCGAAAGTTCAAAGATATATGAAGAAATGGGAAGTAAGAGAACAGAGAATAGTCCGGTTTCAATATCAGAAAAAAGCAAAAAAATAAGGAAAAAGATGAAATATATTGAGCCGTTTCTTCCTTCTTTAATAATGGTAACGGCAATAACTCCACTTGTTAATGCATGGATATTAAATAAATCGTTTGCGGAGTTGTTTGATGTATTGAAAAACATACCTGTAGTTACTCCTTTGGTTGTCATACTTATTGCACTGTATATCTGGTTAAAAAGAGAGGATTAATATGAGAGTATATATTGCTTCTAAATATATTGCACACAAAGAATTGAACAGAAAAATTTATGAGGAATTAGTTCATGCAGAGATACCAGCTTTTTTACCGGAAAGTATAAATATGGATGCAATTGATTCTGAAAAATCATTGATTGTAGCCGAGAGTTGTTTTAATGAAATAGAAAAATGTAATATAATATTGGCTGTCTGCCCATTTGGAAAAAGTGTCTCAAGCGAACTGGGATATGCAATTGCACTACGTAGAGTGCTGAAACAGAAAAAGATTATTATTGCATTAAATCTGGACTTTGAAAAAGAGGCAATGTTGATACCTTATGTTGACAAAGCTTTTGAGAATATCCGGGAATGTATAGAGTATTTAAAGCAACTTGGAACAGTAGCTGCAAGTCAGAAAATTTTATGAAGAAAATTGTATTTTGATTGTCGGTTTTTTGCGACAAAAGAGAAGTGTTATTGGGACTGAAGAGTGATAAAATAATAAAGAAATCAAAATACAGGTAACTGTATATGTTGCGGACAGAACATAATTTCTATAGGGGATGGGTATAGTGAAAAATAATATCGAGCAGTATCTGGGAAGCGGAATGAATATGTTTTTTGAAAATGTATTGGGGCTTTTTGATACAATAAAAAATGAATACGATAATATGTCGACCAGAAAGATTCAATTAAAATGTGAAAAAAAACCGAATGCAATTATAAAGATTGACACGGACACACCCAATATAGCAGCGATTTTAAATTATATGGTGGAATATTATAGAGAACCTTATCAGATTTTGAAAGAATGTAAGGGAGAAACAATATTCCTGACAACTTTTACATGGAAATATGCTCCATCAGGAAAGTTAAACTTTGGTCTTGAAGGTTTATCTGTTAATTCCGGTATTGCTAAAATAAAAAGATATTTGGATAAAGCAATTGTTATAAAGTTAAATGATATTGACAGTATGAAAAAGTTATTAACAACTTTTCTTAGTGCTGAATCTAAAATCATATCTGAAGCACAAACAATGAATTGCTATTTTCCGGATGTAAAAGATATTAAGAAATGTACCGACTTATTTTATAAATCAATAAAGTTTTTCATGAGTCATGAGTCATTTTTGGAAATGGAGAAGAAAGAAAGGGTATTATGCGAATTATTAAATATAGGAAGTTATTATGATGGTGAGAAATATAAAACAACAATTTATGCACCTCGAAGTCTGCTTGTTCTTCCGAGTATTTATAAAAATTTATCGCTGTATTTAAAGAGGACGGAACAGGATGAGATGCTGACAAAGTGTAATCATTCTATTTTTCTGGCAAAATTACATCAGGCTAACAGATGGTATACGCTGGCTGTTGAAAAAAGAAAATTATGCTTATACCATGTTGCACTGCCGGCATATCAAACAGAACAAAATACAGATATGTTTTTGGAAATGAGAAATATTAAAACATATGACAGTTATGAAGGGGTTGGCGAATTACGTTTAGCTGACAAAATTTTGTATGAACTGGAGTATAGAGATAAAAATCAACTTGATATAGGAAATATTCGGATTTCTATATTTGGTGAGGTTAATTATAATCCACTTTTGGAACTTATTGATTATTTAAACAAAGTTATTAATATAAAGTATCCATATATGAAAGCAAAATATAAGCTGTCGTTTGATATTTACACTCGAAAAATTGATGAATTAGAGGAGAATAAAAGGATATCGGAATACAAAAATTGTGTATTAAAATTTTACAAAAAGGATGAAAAACAGTTTTCCATACGAAAGAAAATAGATAAGTTGATTGATGATTCAGATATAATCTTTTTATTGGATAACAGTGGCATATATAATGCAGTAACTTATGAGGCATTTGATGATGGGGGAGAATATTATAAAAACTTACAGATGCTGCCAGATCAGATTAGCATAGATGAAGATCGTGAAGATTTTAAAATAGATAAAAACTTTGATGAATTATACAATATAGCAGTTACATACGGCAACTTTGGAAAGTTTGGGAAAATTTATAAAGAAGCATATGATACTTTACTCGGGGCTTTTGAGCAAAGATGTTCTGATGAAAAAGTAATATATGCATATATTTCTGATTTGGATGCGTTCTCTCAAGTGTATTTTAATCAGGAACAATATGTAAGACTTGAACAGTATCGGGACAAAGAAATGGGGATTATCCGATTTTCGAAAAGAAAAGAAAATCTGTTAAAAAATAGCAGTTCTCAGAAAATGATAGTATTTAACCTCTGGCAATTTGTGAAGCATATCGCAATACATGAGAGAATGAATTTTGAAGAATATTTTATATATCCCTCTTACAGAAGCAAAATATTATTAGACCAGATACTGATAGGAATTGATTATTCATTATGGATTGAAGAAGTAGTATTTTCCTATACATTGGATTCTAAAATAGATATTAATAAAGCGATATACTGTGAAAGACTGGAACAGTTTATTAATAATGTATTTATACCTAAATTTGATTCCATGAGTGAAATCAGTTATGAAAGTTATTATAGGAAAATATTTATATCATTTCTATATGGAGATGCAAAAAATGTTGAAGATTTATTATTTTTACATATATATCAATGGCACAAAATAATACTGGGAAAATCAAAACTAAGGGAAAGATATACAGATGAAAAGCAGGATTTGATTGATAATAAAAATGTAGAATTCAAATTCTCAACAAAGAGATTCTATCAGATTGCTATGAAAAGATTTGATTCTACATTTAATAATGAATATGATCGTTTAAATGCATATGGAACATTGAGAAGAGAGTCGAACATGCTTTTTTATGATTATAAAAAAGACGATATAAAAATGATACTTTCTAATATAAAGAAAGCATGTGAAGCGATAACTTATGACAGAACGATTTTGTATCGTCAATGTCAGGAATATTTATTGAGATATAGGGGGGAATAAAAATTGCGAGTATACAATATAGTGCAATCAGTAAAGGGAGGATGCGGAAAAACTACTTTTTCCATTATGCTTGCAGGATTTCTGGGCAAGAAGGAGAACAGAGACGAATGTGGAAAAACTTGTCTGGTTGATGCCGATTTTCAGGGAACATCTTTAATTCATTTATTTATTCATGATGAAAACCTGGATAAAACTGCTCCAAGAAAATGTTATTTAAATGAAAAAATGAGAAGATATAATTCATATCATAATTATGTACGGGAATATAATGGATATGACAGGATATTTTACTATGTGCCATCCAGTCCTGAATATGTTCAAAAGGCATGGTTCCTTGCGAATGCACAAATGGGTTATATTCCGCATATGGCATATAATATATTTGAAATAAATCTAAAATCTATGTTGATTAGTAAGGAAGACAGTTTGTCAGGAGAAATAGGAGAAGATTTGACAAATGTAATATTCGATATGCCTCCGAGCAGTGATGGTTATTCAGACATTATAAAAAAGTGTATTGTAAATGAAAATGAAGGTATTCGAAAATCAGAAGATATTGTGAATTATTATATGATGGTTAATTTGGATCCTACCCATTTATACAGTACGATTGAATATTTAAAACAGATTTTAAGGGGGACAGATCAGTTACCTACGCATATTTTTATTGTGTTTAATGATAATTGTTTTATCGAAAATGAGACGCAAACGTATACGCTTTTTGAAGAAAGAAAACTACAAATAGAAATAGCTCTAAAAAAAGAAAATATATCTGAAAACAATCTGAAGAAAATAGTGTTCTTAGTCTGTCCCAAATATAAAGATTATGCGCAAGAGATTATCAAAGGGCATACTTTGTGTGAACTTACAGAGATAGATTTGTTTAGTGATAATCCGATTAAATATCTGGGAGAATTTGGAAGTTCGAAAATGAGAATTGTTAATCCAGGTACATTCTATAATTTGATTTACAATAAATAAAAATATTGAAATATACGAGGTGATAAATGAAATATGGAGATTAGAATATGTACGGAAAATATGATTGAATTCTATTCTCAATTTGATTATATTGATTTCAAGTATGAATTAGATAAGAACAGCAGTTCATATTTAGTAGATTATAGAAGGCTGGCAGAACAGGAAGAAAATAATAATCAATCGGAGATTACTGCCAAAAATTATGGGAAAATGCTGGCTAATATAGATCTGATATATGATAACGCAAAACTGTCAGAAGAATTTACAAAAATTTATGATTTGTTTTATAATAAGATCATATGCAAATACTTAAATATTGAAGGTCTGGAACGTTTATTCAATGAAAAATATATGGAATTTGAGTGGAATATGCATTTGGGAATTGATTATAAAGGGCATAAGAGAAATTATTATAGAGATCATTTTATCCACCAGATCCGAAATGCATATATGATGCATATTTTACTTAATGATTTCAGATTTTATCAATATGTGGATTGGGCACTGCAAGATGGAAGTGGTGTGGCAAATTATGTTCAGAAGAGTATAAGGTTACAAACGTCTGCAAGGGGTTCATACAGCGCAGATTTTTATATGCGTAATATCATTTACATGGCCTCATATATAGGGGCATTATTTCATGATATTGCTTATCCTGAATGTAGTAATATGCAAGTACAAAAAAGAATTAACGAATTTATGCCAAGTTTGTATAATATAGAAATATCAGAACTTAACTGGAATAAAACATATGCGGTTCTGCAGAATTCTTTATTATTCAAAATTGTAGATAATAATAAGATTCATAATAAAGTGATGGCAGAAAAACCAGATCATGGTGCTTTATCTGCCATTATTTTTTTATTGAATTTTTATGAAAATGGTGCCATATATCACATGGAACCGTATAAAAAATGTGCCTTGGAATTGGGGGCACTTGCAATGTATACACATACGGATACTTATGGCTCAAATATGAATGCAGCATCAGCCAGAATTTCTTTTAGGATGAATCCTATATCGTATCTGTTAAGAATATGTGATGATTTACAGGAATGGGATCGGATATATTTTGAAATCATTTCACAGTCACGTTGCGTAATATGTTCTAAATGCAAAACTCCACTTATTATGAAAAGGCGGAATGGAAGGAAAGAATATATATGTAATTGTTGTGCTGGTAATGCAAATGATGACAGTATGAGAAGTACATTTATGTCATTGTTTCAAAATGAAGCGGACTTTTCATATAGAAGAGTATATAATGTGACAGTTTGTGATGCACTTAAAATAAGCGAAGAAGATCCTACAGGAAGAAGGAAAATTATATTCGATTTGGAATATAATTTGTTTAAATTGTTACATATTGCTCTCCTGAGTAATACATATGCTGCTTATAGAATTAAAGAATTAAATAAAGTAAAACAACTATTGGAGTTTCAGGGCGAACTCCCTCACATGTATATAAAATATAACATGACGTCTAATCCAATTCTTATTAAAGTATTAATGTTGGAGCGTTTTTTTGACTGCGAAAATTATGAAATAAAAGATGTAAAAACTAAAAAAAGAAATTTTTCTGATTTGCAGGAAATTTCAGAGGAAGTTTGGACAGAAATAGAAAACCAAAGTAATATTTCCGAATTAGCGGACAAAGGGTATTTTATATTATCTTCAAAGTTAAAGGAAGTAGAAAGAGAATCTATATCTCCATTAAAAATTCTGCTGGAAAATAAGATAGACGAAGTTTATGCAGGAGTAGAAAAAAAACTTGTCAAAAATATTAAGAAAAATATCTCATATTATTTAGAACTTTACTTCTGGATGATGATAATAAAAAATTTGAATCAAAATGAAAAAGATAAAGAAATAATAAAAGATTTTTGTTCAGGACTGGGAAAGCTTTATACTAAAAATTTCTATTCAAAAGATTTAATTGAAATAATAAAAGATTGTTTCAAGCAGTTTGGCAAAATGTATTTGAAAATAGAGGAAACAGACATACTCCCAGATGAATATTACACTGTTTTTGAAGCATCAGATTATACGTATGGATCAATTCAAAGGTATATATTACCAGATAATAACTGGCCGATTAAAATGCTTAAAACATATGCTGCAAAAGATATTGATTGTTATACGGATTTATATTTCTTTTCATATTTAGAAGCTAAGTATCAGGAATATAACAATAATTCAGTAGTATCAAGGAGATTAACCCCATGACAAATCTAAATTCCCTTTTCCTGTCCCAGGCCTACAATGACTGCTGGGACGATTATAACAGATCTTTAAAACTCCGTAGCTTCCCACGTTGGGACTACGTGATCCTGACTGCTTCCAATGAGCAGCAGGCAGAAGGTTTCCGTAAACAGATTGCGGACAGGCAGAACTTCCTGCCGAGAGGCACGAAGTTTATTGCCATCCCGGACCGTGATGGCAGGCGTGTCGGATCCGGCGGGGCTACGCTGGAGGTTCTGAGATATCTTCATGAACAGGAAGGATCTTTTGACAGCCTTCGTGTGCTGGTGATTCATTCCGGCGGGGACAGTAAGCGTGTTCCTCAGTATTCTGCGCTGGGTAAGCTTTTTTCGCCGGTGCCTCATGAATTACCCAATGGACGCAGTTCCACTTTATTTGATGAATTCATGATATGCATGAGTTCTGTTCCTTCGCGGATTCGTGAAGGGATGGTGTTGCTGTCGGGAGATGTACTGCTTTTATTTAATCCTCTTCAGATTGACTACAACAATGTGGGTGCAGCTGCCATATCCTTTAAGGAAAACGTAGAGACCGGCAAGAACCATGGTGTTTATCTGAATGGACCGGACGGAAATGTGAAGTGCTGTCTGCAGAAGAAATCTGTGGAGGTCCTGCGGGAAGCAGGAGCAGTCAATGAATCCGGTTGTGTGGATATTGATACCGGGGCACTGATCTTTAGTACTGACATTATGAAATCTTTATATTCACTGATTGAAACAGACGCGGACTATGACAGAAATGTCAATGAGAGAACGCGTCTTTCTCTTTACGCTGATTTCCTTTATCCTCTGGCTTCGGATTCTACGCTGGAGGATTTTTACAGGGAGAAGCCAGAGGGTGAATTCTGTCCGGAGTTGACGGCTGCCAGAACCCGTGTGTGGGAGGTGCTGCGTCCCTACAGGATGAAGCTTCTGCGTCTGGCACCTGCGAAGTTTATTCATTTTGGAACGACCAGGGAGATACTGGAGCTGATGAATGGAGGTGTGGATGAGTACCATTATCTGGGATGGAGCCGGAAAGTGGGCAGCAGTATCCGTAGTGATGTGTCTGGCTATAACAGTGTACTGAGCAGCAGGGCATCTGTTGGGAAGGACTGTTATCTGGAGGTTTCTTATGTGCATGGGAATTCCAGGATTGGCAGCCACAGTGTGCTCTCTTACATAGATGTGCAGGATCAGGTTATTCCTGATAATGTTGTCCTTCATGGGCTGAAGCAGAGAAACGGCAAATTTATTGTTCGTATTTTTGGTGTAAACGATAATCCTAAGGAGAATCGGCTGTTTGGCAGGGATCTGGATGAACTGGAAGATACACTTGGAGTGAGATTCTGGGAGGAGAACGGACAGGCACATA
>JABLTS010055027.1_pt1 | contig 11733 bp, 13 predicted proteins | sample 7160081 | NCBI WGS metagenome assembly JABLTS01 (sample SAMN14651231, study PRJNA627086) | human gut metagenome | isolation source: feces | host: Homo sapiens
CCAGAAGTATCTTTATCTATTCTATGGACAATCCCAGGTCTAATAACTCCATTAATTCCCGATAAATCCCCACAGTGATACAATAGGGCATTAACTAATGTTCCGTTATAATTACCTGGTGCAGGATGTACAACCATTCCTTTTTCTTTATTTACAACTACAACGTCTTCATCTTCATAAATAATATTTATATCTATTTTTTCGGCAGTTACATTTAACTCAATTGGTTCTGGTAGAATAACATTTATTATATCATTCTTACGTAATTTATAGTTACTTTTTATCTCAGATCCATTAATATCGATTTTTTTATCTGTAATTAAGCCTTGAATAAAAGATCTTGATTTACCTTGAATTTGCATTGAAAGATATTTATCAATTCTTTCACCTATAAATTCATCAGTAACATTAAAAATTAAATTATCCATTTCAAAAACTCCATTTTTTATTAATTCTCTGAACATTATAATATATTAAATCGTTATCCTCAATAACTTATCTCTAATTATATAAAATTTAAAAGAGACCTAAAGGTCTCTTTTATTAATTATTGGCAAAAAAACTTTTTATTTCTTTCATTTCTTCGCTAGAATTATCTTCTTCAACAACTGCGTCAAGCTTTTCTTCAGAAATATGTATATCCTTAGAACTTAACTCTAACTCTTCAACTGTCTCTGAAACATTGTAATTTTTAGTTAAATCTTTTTCAAGTTCATCAAAAGTTTGTAGCTGTGCATTTATGAAATTTCTAAACTTAGCTCTAAACTTAATAAACTCTTCTTTAACCTTTTCATACTCATCATTCACAGCAATCACATCATTATGAGCTTTATCTAAAACCTTCTGAGCACTTTCGTTAGCGTTCTTCATTATTAAATCAGCTTCCTTTTGCGAACTTTCTTTTGCTTGATCAGCCGCATTTTGTGCTAATAATAATGTATTTTGAATTGTATCTTCAAGTTTTTCATAATGCTCAACTTTTTCTCTTATTCTGCTTACTGTATCTTTTAGCCTAGAATTTTCTTTGAATATTTCTTCATAATTCTCTACTATTTCTTCCATAAATTCATCTACTTCATCAGCAGCATATCCTCTTATGGCTTTTTTAAATTCTTTGTTCTTTATATCCATTGGAGTTAATTTCATTACTATATCCCCTCATCTATATATAATTTTTTATAACTACTTTAAATTTTCCAGATTTCGTATTGCCAACAATACTTCCAGTACGAAACTTTCCTACTCCAGAAATAGTTATTACATTATTTTCCTGTACCTCTTTACTTTTCTCTTTAATCTTACAATAGTTCACTGAAACCTTATTGTTCTGTATTAGTTCAATAGCCTTAGCTCTAGATACATTTGCAAGCTTTGAAACATAATTATCAATTCTTAATGAAGGTATGTTAATTACTATTTCTTCAAAAACACTTTGAGGCAAATGTTCTTTATCAATAATTTCTATTTTAACAGGACATCTGCCTACAGATTCCATAGAAGTTATAATATAGCTTGCTATATCTTCATATACTGGAACTACAGCATAATCTTCAACTACTCGTAAATCACCTAGTTTTTCTCTTTCAATTCCTAACGACATTATTGAACCTAAATAATCCTTATGAGTTAAATTTTTAAATTTTGATTTATTAGTAATTTTAAGACAAATAAAAGGATATTCATAAAAATACTTATTATTAAATGATATTATTCTTCTATCTGCTTCATCATAAGCTCCATCAGCTTCAACAATAAAATCATTTTTATTGAAGTTTTCAACAAAATAGCTCCAAATATTTGGTGAACAGAAATTTTTTGAAAATACAGGTATATCCTTATTTTTGGCTAATATTAAATTATTGTAAATTCTGATAACAGAATCTTTATCTTCATTTGCAAAGTTTTTCAATAAGTTTTCTTTTGATATCATAGTACACCACTTAATAAATTAAAATTCCACTTATCATGTTTAAAAGCAAAATTGCTATAATTGGAGAAAAATCAATTATTATATCTCCAATAAACCTTCTTTGAAGCCTTCTTATAGGTTCTAAAATAGGATTATTGATAGAACGTAAAATATTATATATACTCATTTCTCTTGCATTAGGAATATATGAAAATACTACCTCTGCAAGAATAGTAATATTAAGTACATTCACAAGTATGCTAAGAAAATTACGAATAACTCCTATCTAAACCGCCCCCTACTTATTCCAACTAAATAATGCTTTTGAACTTATTTCACTTTTTAATTCATTTGATACTTCAACATTTTGAGGTGATAAAAGATATACTCTTTGTTCTATTTCCTGTAATTCTGCATTTAATACGCAAGCCGCACCACTTACAAAATCAACTAGTCTTTGAGCTATTTTTGTTTCTAAACTATTTGTATTAATAACTACTATTTTTCTGCTTTTAACAGCCTCAGCAATTTCTCTTGATTCTTCATAAGCTGTTGGCTTTACAACCATTATCTTTGCAGTATTATTACTGTGAATATTAACAACCTTTGTACCATGAGTATTTTGAATTATTGGTTCTATTTCACTTTGCTCTTCTTCTGTTTCTTCTAATTCATCAAACTCCTCATCATATTCACCTAATCCTATTATCTCCTTTAGCTTTCCAAACATACTATATCTCTCCTTTTTATACTATCTTTCTCCAAATATTCCCGACCCAATCCTAATTAGGTTTGCTCCTTCTTGTATGGCAATTTTAAAATCAGAAGTCATGCCCATTGATAATATTTCCATCTGTATATTTTTATAATTCTTCTTACTTAAATCATCATAAATATGTTTACTTTTATTGAAATAATATCTATTGGAAACTTCATCACCTTTAGGAATAATAACCATAATGCCTTTAACTTTAACATGATTACATTTTTCAACTGCTAAAATTAATTCATCAATATCCTCTTCTAATACTCCACTCTTACTTTCTTCTCTTCCGATATTTATTTGCATTAGTACATTAGCTACCAGGTTATTTTTTTCGTATTCACTTTCAATTTTATTAAGCAATTTAATACTTGACAGTGAATGTATCAAATAAACCTTCCCAACAATATACTTAACTTTATTAGTCTGCAATTTTCCTATTAAATGCCATCTAATATCATTAGGTAATTCGTCTTTCTTACTTAAAAGCTCTTGTACTTTATTTTCTCCGAAATCACGTATTCCAACATCATAAGCTTCTAAAATATCAGAAATGGGCTTAGTCTTAGAAACGGCTAATAGTTTTACACCTTTTGGTATTTCTTCCAAGTAGCCCTTAACTTTTTCTTTAATACTAATCCTAATCACCCCCTTATAAGAGTATATATATTATTTTCTTTATTAAGGATATATTTCCTTTATTAACACTTTCTAATTATAACATTTTTTTCGTATTTTTTTAATATACTTTTCAAGATTTTATTAATTATTTATCATTTCTCTTCATATATACAGAATCATAAATCTTATTTGTAGGTGAAATGATTATATTTTCCATGGTGTTTACTTCAATCTTAAGCTTTCTTATCATAAGTTCATTAATATAACTTCCTTCTGCTTTGATAGCTGTCTCTAATTGTTCAGGATCTCCAATGGCATAAAAGTAAAAAGGAGCCATCTCCATGATTTAATCTTCAAAGCCAATAAAAGCCCAATTGCAAGTTACACCTGTATTGCTTAGGATTCTATAACTGTTTAAAGCTATGGCTTCAGCTCCAATATATCTCAGTTCATTTATTACCATGGCAACATCAATATCATGTAGAGTTCTTCTATTTACCTCTTCTTGACTATCGGTATGTATGTCGTAATCTCCATCTTCTATTTTAACTACAATTCCAGGGCCTTCTACTTCAGTAAGTCCCCCAATTGTATAATAATCATTTAATTGAGAACTCATGCTTTCAACAATATTAGTTGAATCATTCTCATCATTAATATAACTATTATATTGATCTTTTAGATTATAATTTTCTTCCTTTAAATCACTTATACTTTCATATAACATATTTCTTTCTTCTGAAGCATTCTTATATTCTTGGGCATTCATTTTAAATAACGATGACATAGAATTTATATTAAAATTAATAGATCCTAAAAATCCAATAATAAGCGATGCTATAAAGATAAAAAACTTATATTTATAGTTTTTCATCTACTCCCTCCTTTGCTTATTTTTATATTTGTCTAATAAAATACGTCTGATTATAGCAAAGTTATCAAATATACGTCCTCCAAAAACTATTACCGCTGCAATATAAATTGGAATTCCAAGTTTATCTCCAAGATATGCTAAAGCTGCAGCAAGAAGAGCATTTCCAAAGAAGCCTGAAATAAAAATATCAGGTTGGAACTTATTACTAAGATTAGCCTTTAGTGCGCCAAAAACTGAATCTAAACAAGCTAATACTGCCACTGACATATATGGTGAAAATTTATCAGGTATATTAATATCAAATAATAATCCTAAAAAAACTCCCAATAATAATCCTATAAATGCTATCATAAATCTCACTCCTATTGTACTGGTATTAAATAATCACTTCTTAAAGTTTGCGTTGTTTTTATAATAGTTATTTCATCACTACTCTTAACATCATTTGTATAATTTTTTAATGCTCCGGTTTCTAAAGACCCTCCATAGCTAACACCAACATTCAATTTTGATTTATCTCCTATAACTTTAATTACGATTTCACTGCTTGGATCTACTCTACCGGCTGAACCTATAGATATAGATGAACCTGCATTTTTTATACCAGTTTGAGGAGTTATCCTAATATCATTTATAGATATAGCTTCTGCTCTTGAATACCACAATGTATTTACTAAATATACTAGTTCATCTTCTGTAATTGTCCTAACGCTATCTGATGTATTAGTACCAAATATAGATGTTTTAGGCGTTAATGTAATGATAATCCCTGGCCCCTTTACATCCACTAGCCCTAGCTGCATTCTAGCATTATCCAGCTTTTTCTTAATCTCAGCTTCTAATTCACCTTCGCTGGTTGCTTTATCTTCTAGAGCCTTTATTTCTTCATTTAAAGTAGCATTAGCTTCTTCAAGCTCTTCTTTTTCCTTTTTAAGACTTTCTACTTCTTGTAAGATATCTGAATTTTCATATGAGTTAGTCAGTTCATCCTTTGTATTTAACAATTTGAATTGATACGTTAATAAAAATCCTAAAAATCCGCATACTACAGCTACAACTAATTGTGATGCAACTCTTTTCAAATTAATTCCTCCTACTCTTCACTCTTCTTAATTACCGGCATATTTTTTATACTTACATCAATATATCCACTTGTGATACCTACATTTCCATTTAAGATAATATTATATACATCATTAATTTTTTTATGAAAATCATTTATTTCTCCAAATAATATTTCTAAATTTCCAATATATCCTTTTATATCATATAGCTTAGACAAATCAAATCTATCAAACTTTATACTTTCTTTATTTTCAGCAATATATGGATAGATAATTTCTAGCGTTTCAATAATATGTTCATTATTGATTATCTTATTTCCTAATTGAAGCTCCTCTGTAGCTACACCAGTAATCTCAACTAAGTTTCTTCCTTCAATATTATTTGCAATCTCTATCAGTACACCTTTGTCATTAAATATATAATAACTACTATCATCTTTTGTATAAAAAACAGGTGATTCTTCAGTAATTTTTATATTTAGTGAATTTAGTCCACTAATATTTATCTTTGCTGATAAAAAATATGGTTCATTTAATATATCTTTAATCATTTTATGTCTATTTAAGGTAAAAATATTTTTACCCAGTCTAGTGTTAACTTTTTCTAGAACTGATTCAGCTGAAATATTAGATGTACCTTCTACTGTAATTGTTTTTAAATTAAATAATGGTGATTTAGTAAAGAAAATAATTAATATTATTAATACTATTGTAGAAATCATAAAAATTTTTTTTCTTGCCTTTTTTTTCTTTTTAATCTTAATGTATTCTTTTACTTCATTCATTGCTTTTTTTTACATCCTTATCCTAGTTTATACTAATATAATATCATTTTACTGTATAATTTTCATTATAATTTTTTACATAATAAAAAGCCCCTATAATAGGGGCCTTAGCTTCTTATCTAACATCGCTTTCAATCTGTCTAGATATATTTAATAAGATTCCCATTGCCGTCAAATTTATAACAAGGGATGTACCACCATAGCTTATAAACGGCATTGGAACACCGGTAACTGGCATAGAACCTGTTACAACTGCTATATTTATAATAGCTTGCACTGCAATAATTGATGTAATTCCCATTGCTAATAATTTTCCATATGTGTCCTTAGCCTTAATAGCAATTCTAACACCACGCCAAATGAAAATTATAAATAAAGAAATAATAATTAGACATCCAATTAATCCAAGTTCTTCACCAATTATTGAAAAGATAAAATCATTATGTGGCTCAGGCATATATAATGTTTTTTGCCTTGATTGACCAAGACCTAGTCCAGTAATACCTCCTGATCCTAAAGCATAAAATGATTTAATCAATTGATATCCATCACCAGCAGCATCCTTCCAAGGATCAATAAAGTTAAGCATTCTAGCTCTTCTGTAATCAGAACTAAAAATAAAAAATATTGCTAAAGTCAGCAACCCTGGCAGTACTATTCCAAACAAGTGCTTAATCTTTCCACCTGAGATAAAAAGTAAGATAAATGTAACAATCATAATTATTGCAGCAATACTTAAATTCTTTTCAGCTAAAACTAAAGCTGCAAAAAAACCTGATAAGCCAAGATATGGTACTATTCCAGTCCAAAAATCTTTTATCCCATCACCTTTAATATCAATACTTAAAGCAAGAAATAATACTACCACATATTTAGTTAACTCTGATGGCTGAAATGAAAGTCCCCCAAGTTGAATCCATCTTTTAGCACCATTTACTGCCGGGAAAAAAAATACTGCTATTAATAACGGAACAGTAATTATCAACAATTTTGGTGTTATTTTTTTTAGTCTGTGATAGTCAAAATTCATCATAAAAAACATAGCCACCAAGCCTATAACAGCCATTATCCCCTGCTTCTTTAAATAAAACATACTATCATTATAATGAAACATTGAGTAAAATGAACTTGCTGAATATATCATTACAACACCAATTGCCAATAATATAAGTATTGTATATAAAACTCCAAAATCAACTTTTCCTATGTTTTTATTTTGATTTTTCTTATCTAGTATCACAGACATTCCTCCTATTTTACAATGCTAAGAATCCTATTAAACATAAAACTGCAGTAATAAGTGAAAATACTGTAACTATTTTTACTTCTGACCACCCACATTTTTCAAAATGATGATGTACAGGAGCCATTTTGAATACTCTTTTACCAGTTAATTTAAACGAAGTCACTTGTATTATTACCGATAAAGTTTCAAATACATAAACTCCTCCTACTATTATAATTAATAAAGGCTGTTCTAATATTATTGCAATAGTAGCAATGGCACCACCAATTGCAAGTGATCCTGTATCTCCCATAAAAATTTTTGCAGGATAAGCATTATATTTTAAAAATCCTATAAGTCCGCCTATCAATACTACACAAAATACTGCTAGAGATGTTTCTTTCATCATAAAGCATACAATTGTAAAGAAAGTTAAAACTAAAATAGATACTGATGTAGCTAATCCATCTAATCCATCAGTAAGATTAACTGCATTTGTTGTAGCTGCATATATTATTACAACAAAAGGAATATATAAAATTCCTAACGGCATTTCAAATGATGTAAAAGGAATTAACAAATTAGTATTTAAATTGTAATATCCATAAATGGCCAAAGCTATAGAAAATATTAATAATAATATCATTTTTTGTCCTGGCTTTAACCCTTCGCTTTGCTTTTTAAGAATTTTTAATAAATCGTCTAAAAATCCAATAAAACCAAAAGCAATTAATGAGTATAGGGCAATCATTGCTTTATCATTAAATTTATATCCTAAAATAAGCATAACTATTACGGATGATAAAATAAAGATAACTCCGCCCATAGTTGGTGTACCTGCCTTTTTTAAATGACTTTCTGGTCCTTCTTCCCTAATATTCTGACCAAACTTTAACTTTCTTAATAGAGGAATTGCTATTGGACCAGACACCAGTGAAAGGATTATAGATAATATCAATCCTATTCCTAATTTAGAACTTATAAGATTTATTATATTCTCCCCCATATAAACTACCTACCGGCAGTTCACCTCCTTCGTTTTATTTTAATTCCTTTAACTTAGATGTTACTTTTTCGAATTTCATTCCTCTAGATGCCTTAACTAATATAACATCATCTTTATTAATTAAACTATCTACTTCTTTAAAAAAGTCATCTTTTGAAGCAAATTTTCTAATATTCTCATTACCAAATCCATTTTCATAATTATCAACATTTTCACCAATAACTATTAATAAATCTATTTTACCTTTTGCAAATGAACCTACATCTTCATGTGCTTCTTTAGTTTTGCTTCCAAGTTCATACATATCTCCTAGTATGGCAACTCTTCTCATTGCAGCTTTAGTCATTAATACTTCTATAGAAGATTTCATAGAATCAGGGCTTGCATTATAGCAGTCATTTATAATAGTAATCTTATCAGTTTTTTCAACTTCTAATCTCATAGATGTAGCCTTTAAATTTGCAAGACCATCATTCATCTCCTTAAGTGATACATTTAAATTTCTGGCAATATCTATAGCCAACATCATGTTTAATACATTGTGCTTACCTGCCATAGGCAATTCAAAATCATATTTATCATTTCCACAATTAGCAGTAAACTTAACACTATCTTCTCTTAATATAATATTAGATGCGTAAACATCATATTCATGATTATATCCAATTTTTTCAATTTTATAATCATTAGAATTTAATTTTTTAAGTCTTTCATCTTCAGCATTTACCACTAGTATATTATCTTTAGTGAAGTATTCTGTAATCTCCATCTTAGCTTTAAGTATATTGTCTTGAGTCTTTAAATTTTCTAAGTGAGAAAGACCTATATTAGTGATAGCAGCCATATCCGGTTCTGCCGCTTTTGCCAATCTTTTAATTTCACCTAAATCACTCATCCCCATTTCTAACACCGCCACATCATGTTCAGATGTAAGCTGTAATATCATAAGTGGAAGTCCTATTTCACTATTAAAATTACCTTCTGTTTTAAATACATTATATTTTGTACTTAATACTGCTGCAATTAAATCCTTTGTTGAAGTTTTACCACAAGAACCTGTAACTCCAATACCCTTAAGATTTAATTTTCTTCTATAGAAATTAGCTAACTTAAGCATTGCTTTAACTGTATTATCCACTTTAATTACAATACCTTTTCCTTCAGCATCTTCCTTTTTAAAATTAACTTCATCTACCACTGCAATAGATGCTCCTTTTTCAAGAACATCTATTGCTACATTATTAGCATTAAATCTTTCACCTTTAATTGCAAAGAATATACAATCTTCAGTAACCTTTCTATTATCTATGCACGTACCTTTAAAATTTTTATTGTCATTGTTAAAAACTACAGTACCTTCAAGAGCCCTTACTAATTCTTCAAATGAAAATTCCATCTATCTTCCTCTACTTTCCTGATAATATTTCATCAACAACTTCTCTTTCATCAAAGTGAATTACACCTTCATTATTAATTTGATATGTTTCATGCCCTTTTCCAGCTAAAACAACAACATCACCTGGTTCAGCCATCTTTAAAGCTAATCTTATAGCTTCAGATCTATTTTCTATTGCTAGATAATTTGTTTTTTCTATTCCTACAACAATATCCTTAATAATTGCCATTGGATCTTCATGTCTTGGATTGTCAGAAGTAATAATAACAAGATCCGCAATTTCACTTCCTACTCTACCAAGCTCAGCTCTTTTAATTTTATCTCTATCTCCACCACTTCCATAAACAGCTATTAGTCTATTCTTAGCAAATGATTTTAATGTTTCTAAAATGTTTTTCATTCCATCTGGTGTATGTGCAAAGTCAATAATTATTTCATATGGTATATCATATTTATCACCAATTCTTTCACATCTTCCAGGTACAACTACATCTAAAAGTCCTGCCTTAATGCATTCTTCTGAAATATTTAATTCTTTTGCAGCAGCAATTGTTCCTAAAGCGTTATATATATTATATTCACCTGGTAAGACAAACTTATATGAAGTGCTATTGCAATCAAATATTATATCTTTTTCTTCTAACCTAATATTTTCTGCTCTAAAATCACTTGAGTTTTCTATTGAATAAGTTACTACTTTCTTACCTAATTTATCAACATCGTTTAATACTCTATATCCATAGCTATTATCAATGTTTATAACTGAAACTTTACTTCTTTCAAATAATTTAAATTTAGCATTATAATAATTATCAAATGTTTTATGGAAATCTAAGTGATCTCTTGTTATATTAGTGAAAATACCTATTTCAAAGTTACAACCATAAACCCTATCTAATTCTAGTGAATGTGATGAAACTTCCATTACACAATATTTACATCCTTTATCAACCATATCTTTAAATAACTTTTGAAGTTCTAATGATTCAGGTGTTGTTCTTTCAGATTTAACTTTTTCATCTCCTATGTAATTAGCAATAGTTCCTACAAGACCAACTTTTTCACCTGCTTTTTCAAGTATTGATTTTAAGATATATACGCTAGTAGTCTTACCGTTAGTACCAGTAACCCCAATAAGCTTTAATTTTTTTGTTGGATGATCATAAAAATTAGCAGACATAGTAGCTAATGCTTTTCTACCTTCTTTAACTCTTAACACTGTTACTTCCGTTGGTATAGTATTAAGATCTAAATCTTTTTCACACATAACTACTGTAGCTCCAGCATTTATAGCATTAACTGCATAGTCATGCCCATCAACTTCAAATCCACTTAAACATACAAATAAGTCATTTTCAGCAATCTTTCTACTGTCATACTGTATTTTATTAATTTCCTTTTCATCGCTTCCTTGTAAAACCTTATAATCCACACCATTTAATAGCTCTAATAATTTCATCTTCTATCTCTCCTTAATTATCATTAAATGTTTACTCAATAGCATTTTTAATGCTTCGCATAAAAAATAGCATGTGTAAATCCACATGCTAAAAATGAAAAAAGTTAATCTCCATAATCATCACTAAGAGTTAACCTAACATTTGAACCTGTGGTTATTACTTCACCCGCAGGAATACTTTGATCAATAACAAAACCATCACCTTCAAGGCTATATTTTATACCTAAATCATCAAGGATATCTTTAGCTGAAGTTACTGATAATCCTGTTAAATCTGGCATAGATACCTTATTATTATCTACTGCATCTCCAGTATAAATCGTTATCTTGGTTCCTTCTTTCACTGTATAACCTGGATATGGCTGAGTATTTGTTACAATCTCCCCACTACCCTCTATATTATACTCTAAATTTACATCTTTTAAAATTTTTTTTGCTTCTTCTATAGATTTCCCACGAATTTCCGGAATTAAAACATCTCTTACCACTGCATTATAATCTTCAGAAAACTCTGAATCCATATAATTGAATATGTCTGTCAAAAGTATTTTCATAAGCGGTGCAGTTACAACACCGGCATAATACGCTCCATTGCTTGGCTCATCAATACTTACAAAAGCAGTAATTTCCG
>JABLTS010123056.1_pt1 | contig 11719 bp, 13 predicted proteins | sample 7160081 | NCBI WGS metagenome assembly JABLTS01 (sample SAMN14651231, study PRJNA627086) | human gut metagenome | isolation source: feces | host: Homo sapiens
ATATTCCAGCAGGTGCAAAGTTATACTAAGAGCAAAAAATAATAATAAATAATCATGTAGTTTGTACCAATTTTCGAGGTTTTGTACCAATTTTGTACCAATCTTTTGGGAATTTCTGTAGAATTATGTGAGGATATGTGAAATAAAGGAGATTAGAGTGCAATAGCTCTGGTTTCCTTTATTTTTTTGTCTGAGTATGTATAGAGTAAGAAATACCCCTTGGGATATTCCCAAGGGGCAAATTTAAAGGCGAGACTGTTCCCGGATAAACTGTAAAACGGCTTCTTTAGGGATTCGCCATGTAGATTTACCAATTCTCATTCCTTTCAATTCTTCTTTGTTCAAAAGCTCATATACACGGTTCTTTCCCACCATTAACATTTCAGCGACCTCATCTGTGGTAAGAAGAGTTAAATTGTCTTCTGTCAAAATTGTAGAGGTCAGATCAGATTGGTTTACTTTTTTCATCTCTTGTTCAACTCCTGTGGATATTATAGTTTTATGAATATGTTAAAAGATTTGATGTTAACAGAAGCGTATAAAATTGTATTCAGTTACAGATGAATTAACATATCGGTAATAGATGAAAGGCGGGTGATAAAAAATGCAAACGAATGCAGAGAGGGTAAGACTAAAGGAAAAGAAATATTTAATGAATGGATTGAAAATAATCGGAAAGCGAAAGAAGGCGTGTTTTAGCTGGTATCCCTCGATGGATATTGGCGTTTTGCCTTCTTGTGTAGGGTATGTAGTAGAAATATATAACATACAACAATAAAATATATAGTACATATAGTATATATAATATTAGATATATACCATATACAGTATATATAGAGAACGGAGGATAAAAGATGTGTTTGATAAAGAGTTTTGAAGGAATGAACGGATATAAGGATTGGGAAAGTGTGCGAGACGTAATTTCATATGCATTTAATAGCAGATATTATGCAGGATGCATTACTGGAAATATAGAAGGAGATAGTGAGCCAAATAAGATTATTTCACAGTATTATCAGGTATATTCTATGCGAACAGATATGGCAAACAAAAAGAAACTTCATCATTTGGTAATAAGCTATGGCGATATGGATTTAAGTGAAGGTGCAGTAATAAACTTGATGGAACAAATAAAAGGCTATTTTAAGAAAAGACATTTTCAGGTGGTGGTAGTACGGCATTATAGATCAGAGGACCGATTTAATAATCCGCATCTTCATGTCATTGTAAATCATTGTAATCTTAAAGGTACTTTGTGGTATGGGAATGATGTACAGTACTTGGAATTAAAAGATTATTTGATAAATGCTACACATTATCCATGGACGTATGTTTATGGAAAGATGGTACTAGAACATGGAGTACATAGGTATTGGGATATGTGTAATAGCTGTGGTGGCAATATGCATGTTCATTATTCAACGAAAAAAGAATAAGCAAGAGGTAAATGTAAGTGTGGATATCAAAACAGACGCAGAGAAACATGCAATAGTTGTTTCTGATGATGGACTTTCTGAATTAATTATCGAGGTGGAAATGCTCCCAGCAGAAGCTATAAAGGATGAGAATGGACTGGTTGAAATCACGGATAGTAATGTTCTTGTTCATATAAATAATCTTGTTCCGGAATTAGCGCAAGCTGGAAATGCTGCTAATAATGTAGCACAGGTCGTGCAGGCTGCAAATGATGGTGTTTTATACAGAGCAATTATCCCGGCAGGAGCTAAATTATCTGATTCAAAGGCTATGGAAGGGGCGGTTCGAGGATTCTATCGAGGCACGGATGGCATTCAAGGACACGCCAATTTTGTGGCTGTTGAAACGCAAAAGGGAACATCAGTGGTAGCAAACACCGCTGTAGCTGCTATGGGTGTCGCATCAATGGTTGTTGGGCAGTATTATATGACACAAATAAATGCAGAATTGGGTGCAATTAGTGATGGGATTTCTAAAATACAAAACTTTCAAGACAATGAGTATAGAAGTCGTGTGTTTTCCCTTGTAGTTCATGCAAAAAAGATTGCAGATTTTCAGACGGAAATTCTAGAAAATAATGAACTTAGAATATCGAAGATTAATCAGTTAGACAGCCTTGAAGAGGAATGCACTCAGTTACTAGGACAGGCAAATTTAACTTTAGCAGGATTTGCAAAGAAAACAGACCTTTCCTATAATGCGTATGAAAAAGCCGTAGGAAATGCTCAAAACTGGTTTTTGTATCAAAGATCATTATTGGATGTGTTGTATAAAATATCTAATTTGAGATATACGTTGTACCTTGGAGCGGTTTCAAGAGAACAATGTATCGCCATTCTTCCAACATATACAAAACAGGTTCAAGATACACGAAGCAGTCTCGCTGCATGGCATGAAGGTACAATGGAGAGACTAAAAATAGATACAGACGAAATTAGAAGGAAACGAGCAGGGATTGATGGAGCAATTCATTTCTTTCCTGGATTATTTGACGAAGACTTCAATTACCGGTCAATTGAAAAGAGTACGGCACACATGATTCGTACACAGGTTTCTGGGGAGAATACACTATCTATTGATAGGTCTGAGCTGTATTCTGAGGATGTACAGCTTATTGCTAAGGAAGGAAAAATATATTATCTACCAGAAATAAAGGTAGAATAAAAATAAAAGAACCCTCCCGGTCTCTCATGGTCAGGAGGGTTTGTGCTTTATTTTAGCTTTTCTTTTTCTGCATTGAGCAGATCAATGTTGAGTCCTTGTTCGCTGGCGGTTTTATCTACCCAGAGATTTAAGGAATCGACAGCCAGAGAGATTTCATCCAGTTTTTTGCTGATAAAGGCAAAATCCTTCATTTCATCATCACTGATTTTGCCGTCCCTGGCAATCTGGATCAGGCGTGTGGTGAGAGAGTTGATTTCATTCAGACTGGCGATTGTTTCAAGAATGATATCTGACAGATCGGAGACTTCTACTTCCGGAACATATCGATGTCCGATTTCACATTTATGAGAACAGAAATAATTGCAAAGGTCCGGACGCTTGTAGGCATCGGCCATCTGAATGATATCGTAAGGTGTAGGATCCTGCATTTCATATTCGAATTTTTCAATTTTAGAGTCGGAGACGGCAGTCATTTTTTCACTGGCTTCGGATCTTGTAAGCCCCGCCTCTTCTCTGCAAATCTGGTAAATTGTTTTATTTTCCCTGGTGGATTGCTTTCCCATGAGAATAACCTCCCTGTATGTCACAAAACATGAGGAATACCGGCGGGTAAGTCCGCATGTTGTACGTGTATTTGTTGTATGTATTTTATTATACTGGAAGCATAAAGAAACAACAAGTAATGTAGGAGGGAAACAGTATGAAACATGTATTTAAGGCAACAAAAATAGGATGGGGAAAAGAGAAGGAGGCTATATGGTTTGATTCTGAAAAATACACTGCAGAAGAAGCAAGAAAGGAATTTAAGACTTTTGAGGGAACTACACAAAGAGGATATCCTTACACTGGACATGAATATGATGGGCAGAGGTATCATGATATTGCTTATTTAGGAGAATTTGAGGATGAAGAAATTCCACATAATAACACAGAATTCTTAAACATATTGATGAAACGTTTGAAAAAGTAACGTGGGAAAAAAGATAGTGAAGGCTTAGAGAGGTAATACGCCCCTAAGCCTTTTTTTGAAAAAAGTGAAAGTAAATTTTAATAATGTCAAATATATAATTCGAAATGTGCAGTTTCGAGAAAACGAAAGTTTCATGGTTGTAAAACAGCAGTTTTAATGCTAAAATGTACATATATTTTGCTATATTGATAGGGGATCAGAAATGGTAAATTATAATAACTTATGGGTTGTTATGAAGCAAAAGAAAATGACCAAAACGGAATTGAGATTGGCAGCAAAACTGAGTACAAGTACTTTTGCAAAGCTGAGTAAGAATGAGATGGTTTCACTAGAGGTGCTTGTTCGTTTATGTTATGTTTTGGGATGTCAATTAAGTGATATTTGTTTTATCCCGAATGCGAAAGAGGGGGACAGCATTGAGTAATATAATGGACATTATTGCAAAAGAGACAAATGGAAAAAGTTATAAGACATTTAAGTATACTTATGAAGGATCAGATGTGTTATCTTTTGCTTATGATGATCATCAAGAAATAACATGGGAACGATACGGAGAAACTGTACCGCCAAATGGGTCTATTAATTTGAAAAGAAAGGCAGATTCTATTGCAAACGATAAACCATTATTTGGATTTTTTTTAGATGGATCACGACACACATATAAAGTTGATGATATCGCATACAAAAATAAGGTATATCCAGTTATTGCGGGACAGGTAGGCGTTAGCTGCTGTCAACGTATAGATAAAGTAATGCATAGTTATGAGTTTGATCGTAGGCTGGCAATTGCGTTGCCTAAAGTTGCAAGCCAGAGTGATTGGAATAAAAAAGTTTTTTTTGCAAATCTCTGTAAAAAACTTAATGAGGAATCTTATTTAGAAACAATAGGAATTCAATTTACAGATGTTATTCCATATGCAACAAAAGTTGATGAGTTTGATCGTATAGAAGGAAAAGGAATAGCGGTTATTCAGGATCTGATGATTCAAAGAGAAGTAGCCATGGTGACTAAATTGGTAGCTGAACATAAAATCAATAATAGAAGATATTTGCTCAAAGATGGCTCGTTGGAATACAGAGTAGATCATTTAAGAAATGACAGAGAAAAGCGTCAGTTTCAAAAGAATTTTAGTTTTGTTGTTGGAGTATCAAAATCATTTAATCCAGAAAATTGTAAGGATAAGAAAGGTAAGAATAATTCAAATATGATTGCTGATCTTCCGCTATATCATAGAACTCCAGTGAGTATCTATAGTTCTCCACGACTTGAAGGAATGAGATATGCCGTATGGTATTTGAGAATAAGAGATAAAAGATATACGACAAATACTTTTGATGGCATTTTAAAAATAGAAAAAATATTGGTTACAGATGAACAGATTCATAATGGCTTAGAAACAGAAGAAGTGGATTTGATTTCAGCAAACATAATAAATGAAAGAAATCCTGTCTGCTATGGAGCTGACAGTAGATGGGCAAATCACTTGTATCCAGTTTATGTGACAGAGTGTTTTGCAAAAAGTAAGTATCTTAGTGATACAATGTTTTTGAATCTTTTTTAGGAGATAGTGTTATGGGAAAAGTGATAGGAAAAGTAATTGCGACAGAAAAGAATCCATCGACAATAGATGATTTTTATTTTTGGACAAAGCAGGATTTGATATTAAACCCTTTCGATGTTGTGAAAGTTAATCATCTTCAACATAGTGTTTCTTATGGTGTCATTGAAGAAATATCTCATATTACAGATACTGCAAATTTTTTGGCAGATTATGTGTCGAACGATTTTGGAGATGTCGATGCAACAGAAAATACACATCGTATTGGAATGAACTATGTAAAAGCAAAAGTTATAGGAAATACGGGAAATATATATATTCCTTTGATTAATAATCAAAAAGTTGAATTGGCAAATGAAGATGAAGTGGCAGAAGCTTTGGGACTTAAAAATGTCAAAAATCCAGTGACATGTGGTTATTTGGAAATGTATAATGGACACGAGGATAACATCAAGCTGCCGGTTCAAATGGATTCTCGTTTTTTGATTGGTCCAGAAGGGGCACATTTAAACATTTCAGGAATATCTGGACTTGCAGCAAAAACTTCATATGCTATGTTTCTTTTAAAGGCAATTCAAGATAAGTGCATGAGTAATCCAGAGCAAGACGATGATGTTGCTTTTGTTTTGTTTAATGTGAAAGGAAAGGACTTGCTTGCTTTGGATGAGCCTAATGAATACGAATCCGTTGCCGAGAAAAATGCAACCTATGCTCTTTATGAAAAATTACATATGTCAACAGAACCATTTAAGAATGTTCAATATTATTATCCGTACGCAGAAAATAAGATTGGAAATACCTATTTACATAGAGAAGCATATGATAACCAAAGAAGTCAGGGAAAAGCACATCTATATAAGTATTCATATGAAGAAGATAAAGACAATTTGGATTTGATGTTTGCAAGTATGGATGATCCACAGCAGACAATGGATTCGATTCTGAACTATATTATTTCTAATCAAGGGAGTTTTGGAGGACTTGATGGATGGGACGATTTTTTGGATGAAGTTCAAAAGTATTGTAAAGCTGGATCTGGTGGAGATAAGGAAATAACAGTAAACAGTTGGAGAAAATTCAATAGAATTATAAGAAAGTCTATTTATCGAAATGAGATTTTTGATTCTGTACGAGATAATGGTGAAGAGGTTCGAATTGGAGAAGCGCTGAAACATATAAAAAAGGACGAAGTCCATGTCATTGACATTGCAAAATTAAATGAAGATATGCAGGGCTTCGTATTTGGAGATGCGATTAGAGCTATTTATGATTTACAGTTAGGTCAATTTAGTGAAGATAAAGATGTTAATCCACCGAAAAAAATTGTTATTTTTATTGATGAGTTAAATAAGTATGCTTCGACTGATACGCCTAAGAGTTCACCAATCTTACGTCAGATTTTAGATATTGCGGAAAGAGGACGTTCATTGGGAATAATTCTTTTTTCAGCAGAACAATTTAGAAGTGCTATACATAACCGTGTAACGGGAAACTGTTCTACGCATGCATATGGAAGGACTAATGCAATTGAAATTGCAAAGCCTGATTATAAATTTGTGCCACCGGTATACAAGAACATGATGACTCGTTTGAAACAAGGTGAATATATAGTACAAAATCCTGTATTTCGGTCATTACTTAATATTAAATTTCCTAAGCCGATTTACAAACAATATAAACAGTAGAGGGGTATTTGAATATGGCTGTAGGAAAAAATTTCCTTGAAAATTTAACAGTAGCTATGTATGAAAATAGTTTTACTGTATATAGAGAGTTTGTGCAGAACGCAGCAGATTCTATTGATAAGGCAATTGCCAGTAAGCTGGCAGAGCCAGATGATTTTTATATAGATATTTCTATTGAATATTCTAAGCGAAGAATTTGTGTATATGATAATGCATGTGGCATACCGATACATTTATTTAAGAAAAGAATGTTGGATGTAGCAGATTCTGATAAAGATCGAGATACAGAAAAAGGATTTCGAGGAATAGGAAGATTAGCAGGTTTAGGGTATTGTGATAAACTAATTTTCCGAACGACATCAAAGGGTGAAGATAAGGAATCTATTATTACGTGGGATGGAGTTAAATTAAAAGAGATTGTTGATGATCCGACACAGCATCCATCTTCAGAAGAATTGATTAATACAATTACAGAAATTGAATATAAATCGGCAGACGAAGATGATCATTTTTTTGAAGTAATTATGGAAGACGTTATTTTTGAAAGTGATGATTTGTTGGATGAGGAACAGGTAATAAAATACTTACAGGCTGTATCACCAGTGCCGTACGCAAATTATTTTATATTTTCATCAAAAATTCAGGACTTTGCTAATGAAAATAATTTTAAAATAGATGAGTATACAATTACTGTGAATGGAAATCAGTTATTTAAGCCTTATAAAACGAATTTACTTGAGGGTACATCGGATAATAGCAAATCATACGATGAAATTAAAGATGTTGCTTTTAAAATTTTCAAAGGTAATGATGGAAAACCAATTGCTTGGATGTGGTATGGAATCGCAAAGTTTGAAAAACAGATACCGGTTGTAAATGAAATGAGATGTATTCGTCTGAGAAAAGAGAATATTCAAATTGGCGATGAGTCAACTATAGGATATCCAAAATACTTTAAAGAACAACGTGGAAACAGTTACTTTATTGGTGAAGTTTTTGCTGTTGATAATGGATTAATTCCTAATGCCAGACGAGATTATTTTAATCAAAATCCTGCAACAAAACAATTTGAAAAAGTATTGAAGCCTTTTTTTTATTCGGAACTTTATAATTTATATCATTATGCAAGTAAGGTTAGAAGTGCACAAAAAACGGTGAGTAATTTCCAAAAAAAGGAAGAAGAATACAAAGAAAAATTGAATAACGCCGGATTTATTGATACTGAAGAGAGAGAGACAGCACAAAAGGAACTAGAAGAAGAACGTGCCAAGTCCCTAAAAGCACAGCGTGAAATAGAAAATCGTCGTAAAGATGCTGATGAAAATGAAGTTCTGAATAGAGTATTTAACGAAATAGAAAAAACTTATAAGCATTCGGATTCGCAAGAAGAACCAACTCAAAAAAAGAAAAATGGTTCTGGAAAAGGCGAGAAGGGTAATAAATATTTAACACAATCATTATCAAAGTATGGGAAAAAAGAGCAAAAATTGATTGCAAAAATATATAATATTATCAAAATGATTTTACCTAAAGATTATTCGGAAATGGTAATAAAAAAAATACAGGAAGAGTTGAGCAAATAAATGAGAAAGATTTTGCTTGTTGAACCAAATTATAAAAATAAATATCCGCCAATGGGACTTATGAAAATTGCAACTTATTATAGGCGGTTAGGGGATGATGTTACTTTTTTTAAGGGTAATCTTAAAGAACTTGTTTTGAACAACACATATGAAGCACTTTTAAAACAATTATATGCTAATGACGATACGATTTTTTGGGAAAAATATAAACCTCAGATATGTAAATATATTGCACGAGGAACCAAGGAAGCATTAGGCGAAATCCCTTTAGTAAATGAAAACATAATTATATTTGAACTTTTGAAATATTATAGAAGATATTTCAGAAATAAGGAATATTTCAAAGCAGAAAACAGAATATACGATAGAGTTGGTATAACTACATTATTTACATTTTATTGGGACATTACAATACAGACCATTAATTTTGCAAAACAGCTCTGTAAAAATGAAAAGGATGTTATGATTGGTGGGGTCATGGCATCCATTTTGCCGGATCAAGTCGAACAAGCAACGGGTATTAGGCCGTATGTAGGAACATTGAGCACTCCAGGACAGTTAGACCCGGGAAATGACATGATTATTGATATACTTCCACTTGATTATTCAATTTTAGAAGAAATTGATTATGTATATCCTGCCAATGATGGATATTTGGCATATATGACCCGAGGCTGTATTAACAAGTGTGCATTTTGCGCAGTTCCTAAACTTGAACCGGAATATAAAGATTTTCTTCCAATTACGGAGCAAATTGAATATACTAATCAAAAATTTGGCGGAAAGAAAGATTTATTATTATTAGATAACAATGTTCTGGCATCTTGTCAGTATAATCATGTTATTGATGAAATAAAAAAAGCTGGTTTTACGGTGGGAAGTACCTTTGTTCCTCCTAATATGTTTGAAATTGCGGTGAAAAACCTCAAAGAAGGATATAATGAACGAGGATATATTAAAACTGTAGTTAGACAGTACAAATTATTGATTGAAAAATATGGTGAAAAAATACAGGATGTATATGATCTTTTAGAAGAACACTATCTGTTAAATGATTATACTGCAAAAAAAGAAGCTGTATTTGAGACATATGATGTTGTAAAACCATTATTTGAGGAGTTCTATAAAAGAAAAGGACGAAAACGATATGTTGATTTCAATCAAGGTATTGATTCAAGATTGATAAATGATGCTAATATGGAAAAAATGTTTGAGATACCTGTGAGACCAGTTCGTATTGCGTTTGATCATTGGAAACTACATGAACGTTATGAAGAGGCTGTTAGAACAGCAGTGCGTCATGGACACACAAGCCTTTCGAATTATGTTTTGTATAATTTCGAGGATAAACCATTGGAATTATATTGGAGACTTAAGTTGAATGTAGATTTGTGTGAAGAACTAGGAATTAGCATTTATTCTTTTCCAATGAAATATCATCCAATTGAAGATCCAGAGTACTTTAGCAATAGAGACTATATTGGAAAACATTGGAATAGAAAGTTTATTCGTACTATCCAAGCGGTTTTGAATTCAACCAAAGGGAAAGTTGGAAAAGGAAAAGAGTTTTTTGAAAAGGCTTTTGGAAGTAATGATGACGAATTTAATAAGTTGTTGCTTATGCCGGAAGCAATGATCATATATAGATTCTATTTTGAAGAAATTGGGCTCACTGATGAATGGTGGGAACATTATAGTGCTCTTACAGAAATACAGAAAGGTATAGTTAACCCTATTATTTACAGCAATATCTTTGATGAGTATGAAGAAACAGTAGAGGATGAGGATTGTTTAAAAGTGTTGTCATATTATAGAATACGGCGAGAAGATGCAGAAAGTGCTATAAAAGGGAAATTCAGTTAATCGGGTTTTCCTTTTTACAATAAATTTGTCAAAAATAATTGATGGATTGCTTTATAGTACTATTCATAGAAAACATGGTATAATTGGCAGATGAAGAATATGAGGGGAAGAGAAGCATGCAGTTATGGACTTTACAACCATTAGAAATTTGGAAAATCCTTCAACAATCCGATAGCTTTCATTGTAACCCTGAAAAGTGTTCTATGCCGGAATTTCAAGAGCAATATGGCTGGCTTGTAGAGCAAATGTGCAACAAGATAGGTCCTGCACCACGAGGAATTGAATTACCTGTATGGGCATGGTACAAACAGAATTGGAAAAACAGAAAACCAGATCTTCGATCAGAACGCTGGACTTGCGGACTGGAAGATCAGGATTATGTGTGTATGGAGCTATCAATTGACGAAAAACGAGTTGTATTGTCGGATTTTGATTCTTGGGGAATTATATTAAATAATGGCTTGATTTCCCAATCTGAGGAAGAAGATGAACAATTGGAAAATAAGTATGAACAATTATCTGACAGTGAAAAAAAGCGTTATAAATATGAAAATAGAAGATGTCCAAGCTGTGAGATTCTTCCGTACGGGAATTTATAAAAGGTGATTTGAGTTGGTAATATGTGAGCAGAGTAATAATCTTCATATACTTATGAAAAAAGACTTTTAACAATAGTAGAACGGGATAAGATTTTATGCGAATACTTATGCTAGGTAACAGCTTTACTTTTGCCAATCATATGCCAGATATATTGGCTAGACTCACTGGTGCAGAGGTAGTTCATCACACTCGTGGTGGTGCGAGGTTGGCGGAGCAGCTGAATGAAAAGACAAGGATGGGAAAGCTGACACAAAGTGCACTTTGGAATGAAAAATGGGACTATGTTGTGTTACAGGAAATGAGTAATGGTCCGATTACTTCAAAGAAAAAGTTTCTGCAAAATGTGGAGCTTCTATGCAAGCAGATTTCCGACTGCGGTGCTGTTCCGATTCTGTATGCAACATGGGCGTATGAACGTGACAGTAAGCAACTGGAAGCTTTGGGAATGGAGTATGATGAGATGTATCAAAAAATGTATGCATCTTATCATGAAGCAGCTGAATTGACAGGGGCATTGATTGCTGATGTGGGACAAAGATTTTATGAAATAGCAGATCAAAAGAGAATTTATGCTTCCGATGGCTGTCATCCGAATGAGATGGGTTCTATAATTGCAGCAGAAACAATTGCTGCGGTTATTCGAGAAGATCAGGAGAAAAAGAATACGGATAATACGCTTGCATATTACAACCAAAATGTGCTGAATTTTATTTGTACGACACAGTCTGTTGATTTGTATACGGTAAATAGTTAGTACCGTGCTTTTCACCTAAAACCATGAGATAATCCCTTTGTAAAACTAAAAGTTTTTTAAAGGAG
>JABLTS010094465.1_pt1 | contig 11718 bp, 10 predicted proteins | sample 7160081 | NCBI WGS metagenome assembly JABLTS01 (sample SAMN14651231, study PRJNA627086) | human gut metagenome | isolation source: feces | host: Homo sapiens
CCTTGCTAAACCGGGACATCTCAGACAATCCGTCGGGCATGTATTCATCAGAGACTTAACAAAATAAGAAATCACGTAAAAACTTTGCGTTCTGCGGCAATTATCTTAGTTCTCTGATGACAGAACAATTAAATATATTGGCTGCGAAATAGTTTATTTATTACCGACATAATAAGCAATATGTGGTTGTGGAGGATTTGAGGTATGGGAAGTTTTGGTATATAACATTTTGCAAATGCCCTTTATAAACACATTTGGTATAGTGTTCCTAAGCACTTGCCTATCGCCATTGCGGTAATGATGATGGCAATGCCGTGCTGCAATTTCGTACGGGTACATAGTATTGGAATAACCTTTAGCACCTCTGCCAATGCCATGGAAAGGCAGCCGATATATACCCCGGAAAATAATCCTATGACCGCCAAAAATACAACGCCAAACGGAATATGCGGCTCATATATTAACAACAGATTTCCTGCTGTCCCGCCAAGCATGATCACCGTTTCCATCGGATATGTCCGTGAGGCTAACCCAAAGCGGTCTGTCATCCGTGGTATTACTCCCAGAATGGTGATCAATGCAAAAACTCCACTGGCGACAGCTAATCCTGCTGCCAGTCCAATAAATGCTAATACTATCGTCACCGGATCTCACTTCCTTCCCGTGAAGCATCCGCAACGATCGCCTTATTCATCTCCTCTTCATAATTGCGCATTTCAATATGAATTGGCGTCGGATCCTCTTTCACTTTTGAAGCGCTAAAATGATTATAAAATCCTAAGATTCCAAGCGGAATTCCAATACTATAAAACAGCTCTAACGCAGATGCCCCCTTTTTTTCATGTCCCATGACCAGCAGATAGATCTGATCAAACAGATCTCCAACACTGACATCCGTATCAAATGTCATGATCGTAAAGGCCGACCCAAAAAAGACAATGCATGTCAACACCAACAACTTTAAATATTCCAACGCTTTATTTTCCTGTTTGGGAATATGATACTCAACCACAACATCCGTCTCACCTACCAGAACAATTTGTGCTTCTCGAATTTCCCTGCGGATCAGTTCGATCAGCTTAAGTGACGAAATGACTTTCTTTTGGTTTTTGTCGCCTTTTACCTGCAATGCTACGATCTTATTGATATGCTTGGTCACTGCATAATCACTGCATTGAATCTGTGCAATATCACCGATCGTTACCTTTTTGTTCACAACCTGCACACTCTGATCTAATTTCATATAAATCGTATTATCTTTCAAATCAACCTCATTTCTGCACACTTTCCAAACATTTCATTATCCACAGGATTACTACAGTTCTCTGCCGGCAGAAATCGCTATGTTGCGGCTGTAAAATACTTAGTATCCCTTGATATAATAAGCAATATGTGACCCGCCGGCAGTTTCAAATGTGCGAAGTTTGAGCCCATGAAACATCTTACACTGATAATAATATTATACAGTCATGCAGTGAGCTTAAATGAGCAAAGTGTGCGTTGTAATACTATTATCTTGCCCGCTTCCTCACGTTTTATGCACGTATTTGCAAAACAACACCGATATGTATTTGCTTTATGCAAGTCCGGATTCTCCACGCAGTTTTAATAATATTTTTTTCTCTAAACGGCTTACCTGTACCTGACTAATGTGTAGCTTTTCTGCAACCTGACTTTGCGTCATATCATCAAAATAGCGATATTCGATCAATCGACGTTCCCGCTCTTCCAAGCTTTCCAATAACTGTTTTACTAACATATGATCAAGCACTCGTTCTTTCTCGCTGTCATTAAGAACTCCTGTCATATCCTGCCCACTCACGAGACTGCCAATACGATTTCCGGGCATCTGTACGACCTGATCGATCAACTGCATTTCTTTGCCGCTTTCCTGATAAAGCATCCGATCTATCGTTCCGACTTCGCGATTGGCTTCCAATGCCATAACGATTTCTTCACGCTCAAGTTCTGTTGCCGCAGCGATCTCATCTACCGTTGCACTACGTCCTAACTCATGATGCAGCCGTTCTCCTGCCTGATGGATCTTCCAGCCATTTTCCTTAAGAGTGCGGCTTACTTTGATCATGCCATCATCCCGCAAAAAACGCTTGATCTGCCCGGTGATCATTGGCACTGCGTACGTTGAAAATTTCACATCATAACTAAGATCAAAGTGATCAATTGCTTTGATCAGTCCAATGCAGCCGATCTGAAAAATATCATCCGCTTCATATCCTCTGCCATGAAATCTTTTCACAATATTCCAAACCAGACCGACATTTTGTTCTACTAATTGGTTCCTCGCAACACGATCTCCACTACGTGCCTTTTTCAGCAGTTCTAACGTGTCCATATTGCGATTCATTCCTCTGCCTGCGCCTTTCCAATTTCTTTACTCATAATAATGGTTGTCCCCTCCCCCAATTTTGAGATCACTTGCAGCTCATCCATAAATGCTTCCATAAAAGCAAAGCCCATTCCGGACCGTTCCCATTCCGGTTTCGTCGTATACAAAGGTTCCATCGCCTTTGGAATATCTTCGATACCAATGCCTTCATCGCGCACAGTAACTTCTATCTGTTTGCCGCAGATCCTGCAGACGATCGTAATCTCTCCCTCTCTTCCACCATAACCATGAATAATGCTGTTGGTTACCGCCTCCGATACTGCTGTTTTAATATCTGCCAGTTCTTCTAACGTTGGATCCAGCCTCGTCACATACGCTGCCACTACTGTCCGCGCAAATGCTTCATTTGCCGAATCGCTATCGATTGTTAATGTCATTTCCCGTTTCATGCCTTATCTTCCTCCTGTCCTGCACTCTATACCTTCTAATTACTGACTACCCCTGTCAATTTGTTACCTCTCTTTTTCATTCACCTTACTATAATTGATCCTCCTGTCTGACGCTTCCGTTCCTGCTGCGTAACAACTTTTGCCCTCTCACAGATTTTCCACCGCCTCCTGCGGTGTGACATACTTCTCTACGATCTGATACAAACCGGACATTCGAAAGATCCGGTCAATATTCTTGCCAACACCTGTCACAGCTGTCTTACCTCCCAGAAACATAACCTTTTTATGCCTTCCCATGATCAATCCAATCCCTGAGCTATCCATAAAATCAACATCTGAAAAATCAAAAATAATATGTTTCACATTTCCTGCCTGGATCAGCTTGTCCGAGGTCGCCCGCAGATCGATCACCGCATGATGATCTAATTCCTTGGTAACATATACGATCAAACTTTGTCCTTGCAGCTCATAATGTACTTGTTCCATTATTAATCGCCTTCCTTCCCTTATTTTTAAACGGAACAAAGTGGGCTTGCCCACTTTGCGCGTCACCGCTAGGTTGCGTATGCAATCTTCCTCTGTGCGGTGATCGCATCCTCGCGGAGCGTTTTTTTCTTTATAGGAAACGACAAGTTTCCTATAAAGGAAAAAATCCCTGCCAGAGTATTCTTTCCTTCGTATACTCTGACAGGGAAACCTATCATTTTATCCAGTTGGTAATTTATTCGCCAAGTTCCCGCAAACGTCTCTTCGCTTCGCTGACACGCTTGGAATCCGGATAGTTATCTACAATCTTGTTGTAATAACTCTTTGCCTTCTCGACATCTGATTTCTGCTGATAACAGCGGCCCAAGAAATAAATGGCATCTGTGTTATTTTCGTCAAAAGATAATGACTTCTCTAACAACTTAATGGACTTGTCATAATCTTTCTTCGAATACGAACCGGTGCCATTATAGGCATCACGTCCCTCTTCAAAATACTTCTTTGTCGCAGTCGCATAGGTTGCCTTTTTGATCTTATCATAGCAAGATTTTGCAACGTCCGAAGTCAGTCTGTCTGCATTGATCTTCACCAATTTATCCGCAGCATCAGCCTTTTTGTTTTTCTGATAGTCATCGTATGCGCCAATTAACGCATCGTACACTTCCTGAACACCAGACACCTGTGTAGGATCCCCGCCCTGAAGATCCTTGATCTTGTTCTGCAGTTCCTCAACCTGAGACTTTAAAGACTTGTTTTGATCTTTTAGTGTGGACAGATCGCTGTCACTTGCCGCCTGATTTTCACTGTACTGCTTGAAGTTTTTGTTTGCATTGCTCGCCAGCGTGGCACGCATATGCGGGATCACCAAAAAATACATCACAGCCAGACCGATGATCACACCAATGATAATATTAACAAATGGCATAACAGATGGCCGCTCTTCTTTGTATGGTGTGATCGTCTTGTACGCATCCATCTCCACACTTGGCAGTTTTGAAGCTTTCTTCGCATTTTCCTGTTCTTTTTCTACCGCTTTCACTACAGGATCCGAAGACTTATTCTTCATATCTGAGAGTTCTTTCAGATAGCGGATCGTTGTCGTATTCGTTACATCGATCTTATGTGCAGCACGCATCAAACGATACGCTCTCGCACGGTTATCCCGACGCTCGGTCTTCATATAAAGCAATGCCAAAAGCTGGCTTGCACGTATAAAATTCGGGTTGAGATTGACAACCTTTTTGAGCTGGATGATCGCCATATCGTCATCCCCATGCTTTGCCGCCTGCAATGCTGTATTGTACTTCTTGATCGTCTGATTGTACGTATCCAACTTGTTCGGATTAGACTGAACTTCACGAATGTACTCTTCCGCATCATTATCTTTGTCCTGATAATGTTTGCTAAGAACCCATTCACTCAGCGCAGCTACGATCTCGCCTTCCTCATAGTAGATCAAACCCAGCAGATTTCTAGCACTGGTATTTAATTTATTGAACTGAAGACTCTGTTTCAAGGAAACGATCGCACCGGATAAGTCCCGAACTTTCGCCTGGCTTAATGCCAAATTATAAAAACTGTTAGACAGGCTTACAGTTTTGCGATAACTTCGAAGCTCCTGTCCGCAATTATCACATCGATTTTTCGTAAAGGCTACCGCCACATTACATCTTGGACAATTCATCGTTCTTCCACCCACTCCTCTGGAGCTTTGTTACCTTCCATCTTACCTTTTAGGATCGTCTGCAGCAAATCCGTAACATCCGTTGTATTATTTCCATAAATTGCATCTTCTGCCTGCTCCACATCGAGACTCGGCTGAAACTTTGCTAATTCTGCCTCAAAATCAATCATACTCTACCTCCTGCTCTACTGCAATGCTATTTCTACGCAAACTTCGACATCGCATGAAAACTGCTCTCATGCCTATGTCTTACGATGTTTTCTTGATTCTTTCGTCATCCCGGCATTGACGCCCCACTATGCTTCATCGATATGATATACGATGATCCCATTGCCTCTGCGGGCATATTCTACATGCTGCTCCAGCTCTTGTACCTGTGTTTTCATTCCATTGACGGAAATGCAGGTTCCCGGATGCACATAACGGTCAACTGTCACCTTCGCCACATTTGCCTTTTCCATTGCCAGGACAGTCGCCTGTATCTTTTTCTCTAGTTCACTAATTTCTGTATCTTTTTCTATTTTACCACGCATTAAGACACGCTTCTTCTCCATCAAAACAGCATTTTTCGTCTGCTCCATCAGAGTATCTATGCGTTCAATCCCCTGCGCGATCCGCTCCCATTCATCCAATGCTTTTTTCTTGGACTCCGTCAGCAGATTCATCTTCGTCACAAGATTTTCCGCAACACCTGCTTCAACCTGATTTTCCACTTCAGCTACATTTCCGATATTGGTTGCCTTGATTTGCCTTTGGGCGCTGATATGACCACCTATGATGCTGCCAAATCTACCGGACACGACCACATCTTCTCCTGCCTCGATCTGACAGTTCATGATCGCATTCGCATTGACACATCCGTCCGCACAGATCGTACACTGCTCAAAAAACTTCGCGCTGACATTTCCTTTTGCCCGGATAAATCCCTTTCCATTCCCCTGCATACCATTCTTCAAGGTAATATCACGGTTTGCCTGCAGATCTGCTCCTTCCACAAATCCATCAACCAAGATGGATCCTTTCTCCGAAACGACCGATACTCCGGATCCTACATTTCCACGGATGCGAATATCTCCTCGGAAACAAATACTGCCTGTGGAATTGGTTAGATCACCCTCGACCACAAACTCCTGATCGATAAAGATCTTATCCATGGTCTCCACGATCTTACCGCTGCGATTAGCGATATAGGTACATCCATCTTCAGCACACGCAAAACCTTTTCCGAATAATCTGGCAAGATTCTTTCCCTTGCGGGCGACCAGAATATTACCATGTACATCCATACCATCCTTCGCCTCCGTCGCCGGATGATAGACGGCAATCACATCTCCTTCTTTTACGGAAGGGATATTGCCATACTGGCTGTAATCCACCGAACCGTCTTCCAAAATTTTGGGTTTGTGATCCGTTTCCCGATGAAAGGCATACTCATACCAGCCATCTTTTCCATTCACGCAAGGCGTTCCCTTCGCAACAACAACCCATTGATCATACAGCAATCCGTTTGCCAGCTGCTGAATTGTCTCCTCCTGCAGTCCACTGGTGACGCCTGCCTCACTGAGCCGATTTTTCAACAATGCTGCCGTGTAGTGACTCTCGCCTTGTTGAATCCACACACTCGCGGAAAGCTGATCCTCTGCAACCATGATCTGAATTGATTCCTGATTGTTCTCTGTCTGAAAATCTGTCACAGTCAAACGCCCCCTTCCCCCTACAAGATATTCCTTACTCTACTACGACCTGTCGTGTTACAGGCTGCTATATTAGCATTTTATCATTTTGTAAAGAGGACGCAGTACGCACTTATGTGTATACTGCCTCCTCTTTTGATTTTAGCATAAGGATTCTTATATTACAAGAAAGGGAACGATGAATTTTCTCTTACTTTTCTAAGGCTTTTAATTCCTCTTCCACTTTCGCCATCATAGCTGTGTGTTTTTCAAGTTTTGCGCGTTCTTCCGCAACCTTTGCCTCCGGTGCCTTGCTCATAAATTTCTCATTTCCAAGCATTCCATTGACACGCTTCAACTCGCCCTCCAACTTCTTCTTTTCTTTGGTGAGGCGCTCTTTTTCCTTGGCAAAGTCAACCAGATCAGCAAGAGGCATATACGCAGTTGCCTTATCGATCACAACAGATACTGCATTATCCTCAATACCAGTCTTGTCTGCCTGTACATGAACCTCTGATGCAGAGATCATATGCTGATATGCCGGGATCAGCTCTTCCAAGGCTGCTCCTGTCGCCTCGTCATCTGCTACGAGATATACAACAGCCTTACGGGAAGGTGCTACATTCATTTCCGTGCGGATGTTTCGGATACCACGGATCAGATTTTTCATGAGTTCCGCCTTTGCTTCAGACTGCTCATCTTCCCACTCCTTGCGGTAAACCGGCCAGTTGGAGATCATGATGGATTCTTCCTCTGACTGCAATGTGCAAAAGATCTCCTCTGTGATAAACGGCATATATGGGTGCAGCAGTTTCAAGGACTGGATCAATACTGTCTTTAATGTCCAGAAAGCTGCATTTGCAGAAGCAGGATTTTCATCCTTAGCAAATAATCTTGGCTTAACAAGCTCGATGTACCAGTCACAGAACTCTGTCCATACAAAGTCATAAATCTTCTGTACTGCCACACCTAACTCATATTTCTCCATGTTCTCTGTGACATCTGCTGCCACATGATTTGCTGCAGACAAGATCCAACGGTCGATCACTTCCAGATCCTCTTTTGCCGGCTCTGTGATTACATTATCGCCTAAGTGCATCATGATGAAACGAGAAGCATTCCATACTTTATTGGCAAAGTTACGGCTTGCCTCTACACGCTCCCAGTAGAAACGCATATCATTACCCGGTGCATTGTTGGTTACCAAAGTAAAACGAAGCGCATCTGCACCATACTTATCAATGACCTCCAAAGGATCAATACCATTGCCAAGAGATTTACTCATCTTACGGCCCTGACTGTCTCTTACCAGTCCGTGGATCAATACTGTATCAAACGGCACCTTTCCGGTATGCTCCAAACCGGAGAACATCATACGGATTACCCAGAAGAAAATTATATCATAACCGGTTACCAGAGTGCTTGTTGGATAGAAGTAATCCATTTCCTCTGTGTTATCCGGCCATCCCAGTGTACTGAAAGGCCACAGTGCGGAGGAGAACCAAGTATCCAGCGTGTCCGGATCCTGTCTCATTGGCTTGCCGCATTTTGGACAGTTGCAGGTATCTTCTTTCGTAACAACCATTTCACCACAATCATCACAGTAAAATGCCGGAATACGATGTCCCCACCAAAGCTGACGGGAAATACACCAATCACGGATTCCCTCTAACCAATGATAGTAAGTCTTATCAAAATGAGGTGGCACAAACTTTGTATCTCCATTCTTCACTGCATCAATCGCCGGTTTTGCCAGGTCTTTCATAGCAACAAACCACTGCTTTGATACTCGTGGTTCTACAGTTGTATGACAACGATAGCAGGTACCTACATTGTGCTCATGGTCTTCTACTTTCAGAAGAGCACCTTCTGCCTCCAAGTCAGCAACGATCGCTTTTCTTGCCTCATAGCGGTCCATGCCTGCATATTTCGGATAATCTTCTACAATCTTGGCATCATCTGTCAGTACATTGATCACTTCCAGATTATGACGAAGTCCTACCTCAAAGTCGTTCGGGTCATGTGCCGGTGTGATCTTTACAACACCTGTACCAAATTCCATATCAACATAATCATCTGCGATAATTGGGATCTGACGATGTACGATTGGAAGATCCAAAGTCTTACCCACCATATCTTTGTAACGATCATCATTTGGATTAACTGCTACTGCCGTATCACCAAGTAATGTCTCCGGACGCGTTGTCGCCAAGTCAATATAACCGGTTCCGTCCGTTGTCTTATAACGCAAATGCCAAAAATGACCTGCCTGATCCTCATACTCAACCTCTGCATCAGAAATAGAAGTCAGACATTTTGGACACCAGTTTATGATTCGCTCTCCACGGTAGATCAAGTCTTTGTTATATAACTTTACAAACACTTCTTTTACTGCCTTAGAGCATCCCTCATCCATCGTAAAGCGTTCTCTATCCCAATCACAGGAAGAGCCGATCTTCTTGAGCTGTTCTACAATGCGGCCACCGTACTGCTTCTTCCAGTCCCAAACATGCTCCAGAAACTTTTCTCTTCCAATATCTTCTTTGCTGATTCCCTCGGCACGCAGCTTTTCTACAACTTTTGCCTCTGTAGCGATCGAAGCATGATCGGTACCCGGTACCCAAAGAGCCTCATATCCCTGCATTCTCTTGAAACGGATCAAAATATCCTGCAGTGTATTATCCAGGGCATGTCCCATATGAAGCTGTCCTGTAATATTTGGAGGTGGCATAACGATCGTGAATGGTTTCTTGTCACGATCTACCTCCGCATGAAAATACTTCTTTGCAATCCACTTGTCATACGTTCTCTGCTCAATATCCGCAGGATTGTAATTTTTTTCCAACTCTTTTGCCATAATCTTTTTCCTTTCTCTTAACATACAACACTTGCATCCTCGCGGAGCGTTTATTGCTTTATAGGAAACGAGAAGTTTCCTATAAAGTAAAAAACGCCCTCTGCACATAGTGCAAAGGGCGATTATACGCGGTACCACCTTTGATCGCAATGTAAAAATCACATTACCTCTTGCATCGATAACGAGATGAACCGATGTCTCTTACTATCTGTTCAGAGACATGACTCCGAAGCTACCTTCTGCTTTCGTTCTATTCAAATGGTCTTTCAGCCAATGAACCATTCTCTCTGTGAACTCCGAAAACGTACTCCTCTTCTTCAACGTCATTATACTTAATGATCAACCAATAATTCTACGAGCGCCGCAAGGCTTTCTGTAGTACATATTGGAAATCTTAATACCATCACTTGGGTTGCTGGCGTGTACTACACGTCCACCACCGATATACATTGCCACATGACCGATACGACTACCGTTACGATAGAAGATCAAATCTCCCGGCTGTACGTTTGACAGGCTTACCTTAGAACCACATCCTGACTGTGCTGCTGCACTATGTGGAAGACTATATCCAAACTGTGCATAAACACTCATTGTAAATCCGGAACAATCGGTTCCTCTAGTCAAACTGGATCCACCATATACATATGGATTACCAACAAAGTTCTGTGCATAGCTTGCAACCTCTGAACCGTTGCCGCTTCCTGTATATGAACTATAGCTCTTAGATGAACTGCTCTTCTTGCTGGAGGAGCTGCTCTTTCTGCTAGATGAACTGCTCTTTCTGCTGGAAGAACTTCTTCTTGTTACAGAACTGCTGCTCTTTCTGCTAGATGAACTGCTTCTATTGCTAGAAGATGAGCTGCTGGAAGAGCTTGAAGATGAACTGGAAGAACTGCTTGCAGACTGCTGACGCGCACGCTCTGCTGCCAATGCTGCCAAACGCTCCTGCTCTGCCTTCTCTGCTCTTGCTTTTCTTCTTGCCTCAGCCTTCTCTTCTGCAATGGACACTGCTTTCTTGAAGTTCGCATGAAGACAAACAAACTCTCTCGCTACGAAACCATCCTCACCATCGATAGAGATCTTAACCCAATCCTTACCGACCTTGACAACTTCATAATTTTCATCTTCCGGGATCTGTGTCATGATCGTAGAAGAAGTATTTGGCTTCGTACGAACATTTAATGTAACGGTTCCCGGTTTTACCTTCGCATAATATTTACCATACTTAGCAGCAAGCTTCTGTGCTTTAATACCTGTTGCCAAATATTCACTCTTAATGTAACCTGTCACCTTACCGGACTCAATCTTAGCCCAGCCATTCTTATTAGACAGTACCTTTGCTGCGCATCCTTCATACAGCTTTCCAAGAATCTTGGAATCTGTATTCGGTTTCTTACGAACATTCACATAATCATCTGCAATGGAAATCGCTGTATCGACAAACTGCTTTGTAACATGTGGTGTCGGTACCGGCGTTGCCGTTGGTGCTGTTGTCGCTGCAGGTGTCACAGCTGCCTGTGTTGCTACAGGTGACGCAGTCGCTGCCGGCGCCTCAGTTGCATCAATATTTTCTTCCTGTTCCTCTTCATTATAAACGTCTGCATAATGCTTGTCCAAAGAAAGAGAAAGTCCTGCCATCTCTGTCTCTTTACACATGGTTGCAGCATTTGTATCTACTCTTACTGAACCTGCCGCTAATGCAAGTGTCAGTGCCGTTCCACAAACCGCGGCCGTCTTGACCCAATGTGTCTTAATCATAAAAGCCTCCAAACTGTAAACAATCCTTTGTAATCTATTCTAAGTTTCTTCAAGCACTTATTCATGTAATAATTATTACAAATTTATTACATAACAGTTGTCATTATAACAACCTAAATTCATCTTGTCAATAGTTCTACAACAGAATACGGATGAAATTTACACGTATTTCCAGTATCTTCCACTGATAAGATGGCTTTTTCACTCATCCCAAATTGTTACATTTTGTTACAATTTGCATTCTACTCTTATAGTCCACATTCATATTTCTCCCATTTTCCATAAATCCGAAAAACACTTTACACAGACATCCCGGTCATATTCTTAACGCAAACTTCCCATACCCCAAATCTCCCACAACCACATATTGCTTATTATGTCACTAAAACAATAACTATTTTGCAGCCGATAAAGCAAATTATTCTGCCATCAAAAACTAAGACAATTGCTGCAGTATGCAA
>JABLTS010031999.1_pt1 | contig 11689 bp, 2 predicted proteins | sample 7160081 | NCBI WGS metagenome assembly JABLTS01 (sample SAMN14651231, study PRJNA627086) | human gut metagenome | isolation source: feces | host: Homo sapiens
AATTATTGACTTAGTGGCGTAATCACAATATTCTCCGCTGAAATTACATAATAAAATACAATATAACCGAACTGGCATGCATTTGTTTGAGTTAAAAAAAGCTTAACAGTTAAATTTTTCAAGTTTCTTCTGTTAGCTTTATTAAAGTGCGTCTATTTTTAAATACTGTATATTCATATCATAAAATATGCCTTAAATTTTATAAAAGTATAGAAAAGGAGCTATCGCTAACAGATTTTTTTATCCGCTATTGCGACAGCCCCCTTTATATTACATAATTAGATTTAAAATGGCTGTCTCACTAAAACTTTTATACACAATATATTGTAGTATTTATTATTAATGCGACATCCCCATACTTTTAATGAATTATTCAAATTTAAATATTAATTCAAATTTTCCTGTAACACTTCCACCAATAAAATTTTTACCATGTTTACTTGTAAAGCCTATACTAGCTTCTTTTGGTGTATCACTTCCAGTTTCTTTAGCTGGTAATACACCTAACTCTTTGTTTATCACATTAACATTATCTCCAATAAACTCTTCAATTGTTCCAGTTCTTAAACTTGGCTCTTCTGAGTCTTCTGGAAAATCTGGATTACCTGTATTACTATTTTGTTTGTTTGTTGATAACCATAAAGGATTGCTTGGTTCATTATAATTTGACTGAGTTAAGGATTTATCCTTTATATAAATACCCAATGCCATTTTTGTCATGGAATCTTGTTCATTCATGTTATCCCAATCACAAGAATTTGGTCCTACAATTTCAAGTTCACCAGAATTAACTTTTTTAGCAAATGATTCAACTTTAACTCTTACTGGACTAGTATTATTATTCTTTATTTTTAGTACTCCAGATACAAATTGATCATTCCCTTGACTTCCATCTTCATTTGGTATTAAGTTTGTTACTATTTGAAATGGAAGTTTAGTAGGTACAGTTACATTTATAGTTCTAACAACCTGTATATTTATTTCCTTTTCTGTTGAATTTCCATATAAATCAGTTGCCCTATACCTTGCTTTATAATTACCTTCAATGCTAGGATTAACATCATTGCTTAAAAGTTCTAATATAGTTTCTCTTTCATAAAGAGAATCATCTTCATCAGTTGCCCTTACAGCTTTCTTTAAATATTCATTAATAGCTTCTGATTTATTATCTATTGAATCTAATTCTATTATCGTCTTATTAGTTGATTCAATTTTGGGCATATCATATACAATTATTGTACTTGACTTTCTAGCAGTACGACTATTACTATTAGTAACTGTATATATAGCTTCATATAAACCAACAACATTAACATTTACATCCGAATAATCAAATTCTATTTGGTTAGTAAGTGATCCATCAATACTATCATCTGCTGTTACACTTCTTTTTAGTTCTTCATAATTTATTTCTGTACCTTTTAATACTTTTTTATCCATTACTCCCATTATTCTAGGTGCTGATTTATAAATTGCTTCTAAGCCATTTGGTGTTAATTTAAAAACAGCTTCAAGTAAGTTCAAACTATTATCTACACCATCATAATAATTTTCTCTTGCTCCTTCTATATTACCCTTTATAAGCAATTTTTTAGGTGTTCTATGAGTCATAGTTAACGTGTCACCATATACATAATTAAAGTCATTAAATTGATTTAAAACACTAGCATCATTTCCATTTTGATTTCCATTTAAGGTAATTAATCGTTTCCTATTTCCTTGTTCACTTTTTAACTCCATTGTAAATACAGTAGTTGATACTGTACTATCAAGTAAAGTTGTATTTTTATCAACTACAGCAATACTACCACCATTATTTCCATTTGGAGTAATTTTAATCTTAATAGGTATTTTTTCTGGTGCTACTAATTCTATTAAATTTTCATTTACATTTAATTTATCAACCTCTGGCTCCACATAAATTGCCCTTAATCCAGAATCAGTAATTTTAAACACAGTATTTACAATATTTTCTGGATTTTGAACAAAATCAGAGTAATCTTCAGCAGCATTTCTAACTGGTCCATTAATAGAAAAATATTGTGGATGTCCTGCGTAAATTTCAATTATTGTATTATACGGAATCTTCATATTTTGAAGTGCTCCTAAAACTTGAATACTTGGTCTAGCACTTCCCATTAACTCTAAGTTTTGAGTAAGAGTATAATCACTGGAACTACCTGCTGTTGTTCCCTCTCTAGGTTCATATACCTTTATTCCATAATATTTAAAATTAGAATTACTAGATGCAAAATATTCCAAACTATTGTTAACTGTAAAATTTAATTTAACACTATTTTCATCACTAGTATCTTTAATAAAACTTAAATTCAATCTATCATTTAATCCAAATTTAATTTCATCTTCAAAGATACCATTTTTCAAATTTACTATTCTTTCAGCAGTATTACTTCTTCCCCAAGAATCTGTTACTATATAATGTAAAACATTTCTTCCTACCCTTTGCTCACCTTCTACAATTACTTCATCTTTAACTTTTTCAATTTCATCTTCTTTACCTACAGATTTATTTAAATTAATTTCTTCACCATTATTAGATGGATTCCAAATAACTTTTACATTACTCTTAGTTAAAATATCATGGTCATCAAAAATCTTTACTCCCCTTAAATAATTAAAATCATCTCCTTTAATCCCATCAAATACTTCTTCATTTCTATTTTCAACAATAATACCATTTAATTTAACTTTTTCATCTATTTGTATTACTGGTGCATTATTATATACTGCTTCTAATCCTAAATCAGTAAACTTAAACCTAACATTTTTTATTTTATCAATATTAGTAACTCCATTAAAATAATCAATTTCTTTATTTACAACAGTTCCTAATATCTTTATACACATTTTATTTAATTCAGTTACATTTTCTATAGCAATATACTGCCCATCTTCATATATAAAATTTTGTATTCCACTTTCCTCATTATATAACTTTTCTTTTATAGTAGTTGCATTATCGTTACCCAAAATCTCTATAGATTTTAATTCATTACCATTAAAATCATAAATTTTTATAGTTGCAAAAATATCACTTAAGCTATTTGGATTAAAAGTAGTATTTAATTCTTCATTAGTATTAACCATAATTTTATTTTGATTATTTATATTATCTCTAGCAAAGCTTATAGAAACTCCTTCTATTCCATCAATAGAATAAATATTTATTATATTACTATCCATGGCAGATCTAATTTCAATACTTCCTGACTTTGTAGCACTTCTACCCCAAGAATCTTCAGCAATATATGTTATATTTTGTATTCCTAATGTATCATAATCAACTTCATCATCATTTATAGTTACTTCATTTCTACTTATTTTATCATGATCATCAGTAACTTCTATATCACTTGGAACAAGTAATAAACTTCCCTTATAATATGGAATAGGATCATCTCCACCTATTATCTTAGGTGCTTCATTATAAACATACTTTAATCCATTAGATAAAATCTCAAATCTTCCATTTTCCATTTTATCCTTACTTGATAAACCCTCAAGTTTATTTTGCTCACTATTTATTATTTCACCTTGCAACTCTAAAGTTTCCCTTGGCTCCTTAGCCCATATACTCAAAGCATAACCTTCTTCATAAGAAAAATTATTAATTTTACTTATTATAGAATTATCAATCAGTTGATTTCCCCTTAATGCAATAGTTCCCAAGTTCTTTCCCACAGTATCATAAGCATTTATTTCAAACACTTGATTTTTATCAATAAAATTAATACTAGTATTAAGCTTATAATCTAATACTCTAAGTTTTTTTTGTATTGAATCAAAACTTATTATAAGTATATTATTTCTATTATCATCTCTTACATTAAGCTTTATATTTTCCAAATTATTTCTAGGTAAAACTGTTATTGTCCTATTAATAACTTCTTTAGTTCCCCAGCTATTTGAAATAATATATTTTACAATATAAACCCCTTCCCTTAACTTTTTAAATTGTGTCTTATCTTGATTTTCTGTTCCATTTTCAATTACTTCATCACTAAAATTCACATCACTAACTTCAGTTACTACTTCATCTATACTAATTGTATAATCCTCATTATTATCATCATTAACTTTTACAGTAATGCCACTTAAAAGATTTAAAGTATCCCCCCTTTTTATAGTTAAATTATCTACACCAGTTACATTTAAAGGTTTTGGTTTCATTTCCTTAAGACCATCATCTGTTATCTTAAATCTAACATTAGAATAATTTTGAATATCTCCAAATCCATTTAAATACTTTTCACTATATATATTATTTTCATCATTAGATTCAATTATAACACCACCTATAATTCTTACAGTTGTAGATGTTTCTCCTTTTAAACTTATAGTGTCATACTTGCTAAATGATACATTATTTAAACTTGCTAACTGTAATTCATCATGCTCATTATCACCATTTAAAATCACTTTAATTTTTTCATTTCCCCTTAAATCTCTTAAAACCATCTCAAAATAATTATTTTCACTTAACTTATAAACATTACTTGTTTCATTTTGTAATATATCACTTCCTCTTAATACAAACTTATTTTCATTAGTATCAAAAATAATTTTAAATGATAAATTTCCATCTACCCCATAAACTTCTATTTCATTTTCTCTTACCTTTGATTCCACATTTATGCTAGCTTCTTTAAGAGTTGCCCTTCCCCAAGTATCATAAAGTTTATATTCCACTTTATAAGTTCCTAATTTGTTAAAATCATAATTACATATATTAGGATTTTCATTTAAATGTGTTACAAGATTATCATTTACATATACAAATACAAATTCTTTAGAAATATTTTCATCTATTTCATCACTTACATTTATATCTGCTAATAAATCTATAACACCTTTGCTAATAGTTCTGTTCTTTCTAACTCCTTCAATATTGGGCGCCTTATTATACTTAGCTATTAATCCATCATTACTTACTTTAAATCCAGTATTTTTCATATAATCTAACTTATTATCATCATCCATATTGTCATTTTCTCTTGGCTTATCACCAAATATAGTTCCAGTAATTTCAATGCAAGATAAATTACTTCTATATACTCTTATAATATCCCCATCAGCATATTGCAACTTATTAAGCTCTATTAATTTAGGAGAAGTACCTCTATCATTACCATTTAAAGTAATATTAGCTTTTTCATTTCCCTCTGAATCTTTAATTTCAATAGTAAATGCAACATCACTTAAATTATTTACAGACAACTTTTCATTACTTTGATTAAATACCTTATATGTATTTTTAACTGTATCAAATCCAATTTCAAAAGCTAATTTTCTATTAACATTTTCTGAATTAATTATATTTAAAGTATTATCACCTTCTAAATTAATACTTTCATTTTGACTTATAGCTTCATTACCTTCTTGCATATTATTAACTTCTGAAAATATTTTAAATATGTTTTTATATAAATTAGGTCTTACTGTAATTTTTCTATTTACTCTTGTAGTTTTATCCCAACGGTCAGTTGCAGTATAAGTTACTGTATAAGGTCCCAATTGATTTGTATTAACAATATCACCTGAAATACTTGTTCTTAAATGACCATTATCAAAATCATCAGTATAAGTTACACCCTCACTACTAACAAATTCTTCACCTTGATAAACATCCTTATCTTCAGCTCCATGTATCTTAGGGCCTTCATTATATATAGATTCTAATCCATCAGGAGTTAATCTAAACACAACATTATTCATATTATCAATATCATTAACACCATCACTATAATCTTCCCTTGCATTTTTTATTTTACCTTTTATAATTGACCTAGCTGGTTCTATATGCCATAAATATAAACAGTCATTATACTCAAAAGGAACATTATTCCAATTCCTATCATTTTCTCCATTATTAGAATTAGTAGTGGACATATATGTTGAACCTTCCTCACGCCCATTAAACTCTGTTCTTTTTTTAATATGTCCATCACTTCCTATAAGAACCATTTTATAAACTACTTCATTTCTATCTGATAAAACCATTGTTTTTGTTACATCAACTACTTTAAACATTTTTTGTTCAAAATCAATTTGAATTTTAAATGGAAACTTTTCTGGTGCAACTGGACCAAATACAACTTTATTATTTGTTATATTATTTTCATCTGGATTAGTATATATTGATTTTAATCCACTTTTTGTAATCTCAAATTTTACATTAAGTAAGTTTTCTGGATTTTGTACACCATCAGTATAATTCTCTCTTTCATCAGTTACATTACCTATTATAGAAAATCTATTTGGATGTCCATGATAAATCTCAAAATAATCTCCATATTTAAATGTATAATCCTTTAAAGTTTGTAAAGTACTATCTGTAACTCTTTGTGATACATCAATACTTATTTGTGGAACAATAGCAGTTGCCCCAACACCATTTTCATTTGGTCTATATACTGCAATTTTTACATAACCACTAACTCCCCCATTACCAAAAGACTTATTATAAGTAATTACATTTAATTTATTATTTTCATGATTAAAACCAATTTTTATTATCTCTCCATTTTCACCATTAAATATAATAGTATTTTTATCAACACCATTTTTTATTATTAAACTTCTTTCAACGCTACTTTCTCTTCCCCAGCTATCTTGAACTGTTAATCTAACTGTGTTATTTCCTATCCTTAAATGCTTCTTCTCCTCCTCTACAAACTTCTCTTCTTCTGTTTTTTCCTCAACATTACCGTTACTTAACCTTCCATTATCCTGTTCATTATTTTCAAGATTATCTCCCTGAGCTGTGGAGCCATCATCCTCATTGCTATCTATAAAACTAACCTTTATTTTATTATTATCAATAATATGATTATTTTCTGGATTATCCCTATCATCAACAACTTGTATATTTTCTGTATAATTAATAGGATCACCTGCATATACAGTAAGAATATCATTACTTAAAAACCTTATTTTAGGTGGCTTATTATAAATAACATGTATTCCATCTTCTGTTAAATTAAATCTAACATTATCAATATAATCATTACTAGTTATAGTTTGAGAATAATCCTGATCTCCATCTCCAGCTTCACCCAATTCATTATTTCCTGTCATATATCCATTTATTCTTAACCTAACTAAATTACTGCTCCATAAACTAAAATAATATCCATCATAAACAGTAATATCTTCTAACCTTTTTTCAATTTCTTCCACATCCCTTGATTCTGCTTCTGTTAATTGAATTTCACCAACCTTTTCTTCATCAACATTAAATACAGTTAACTTAAATACAATTTCATTTTGTTGTTCTTCAAAATTCTCTTCATTAACAATACTACCTTTTACATCAAATATATTTGATATTGGATTATAATTAATAGAAAACAACTTATTATTGCCGTCTGAACTATAAAATTCAATATCATTTGATGCAGATTTTGATATTACAGATACATTCCTTTGATAAGTAGCACTTCTTCCCCAAGCATCAGTAACCTTATAATTTAAAATAAAATCGCTAATTTCATCAGTTTCTACATAATCATCACTACTTTTATTAAAAATTTTAAACTTAAATTTTTCTTTAGCTTTACTTTCATCTTCTCCTTTAAGTTTACGTCCATCTACATCAGTAATTTCTATACTGCTAAGACTTATTTCATCTGTATCATCTTTTACTTCAATCCCATTAGTTGCAACTTCTTGAGTTATATCATCATTTTTATATACATATAAAATTTTATTTAACCCTATAATTACAGGTGCTTCATTATATATAACTTGTAACCCTTCAGATTTAATTTCAAATCTTGTATTTTCCATCTTTTCTTCATTTTCAAATCCATTTAAAATAATATCTGATTTACCAGATATAAATATTCCATCTTTTGAATCATAACACCATAAAGAAATATATCTAAAGCCTTTATATGATAAATTATTAATCTTATTAACTACTTTATTATTTAATAAATCAGAATTAGTTAAACTTATAATAACTTCCTCTTCACTTTCACTATTATTTCCATTAATTTTAGAGCCTTCAGCTTTATTATCCTTAATAAGCTTAAACTCAAATATCTTATCATTTTCCTTTAACCTACTTGGAACTTTACTTTTATCAATTTTATCTACTACAAAGCGTTTATTTTCATCATCAAATCTAATAGTTAATATAACTTCATCAGTTTCATCATTTTTAATTGTTATATAATTATATTCTAAAGGACTATATGGATAAACAGTTATCTTTCTTTTTATCATAGAACTTCTACCCCAGCTATCCACAACACTATATTCAATTTCTTTTTCTCCAATTGTATTAGTATCAAAATCGCCAATTACAACCTTTTCATTTAAAGTATTTCCATCATGGTCATCTTCCACTCTTAAACCTTCCATTAATTCCTCTCTACTTAAACTTCCATTTCTATTAACTTCTAAATTAATAGAAGAATTTATTATAAACCTTGGGGCTTCATTATAAATATAAGTTAATGTACTTTCCCCTATTTCAAATCTTACATTTTTCATAAAATCTGAATTATCAATTCCATCACTATAATCTTCACTATTTTCCCCATCCCCTTCACTTGATGAATTTTTGTCCACACCACTAATAACTATATTTTTAGGATTATTTGACCATAACTCTATACAAGCACCTATAGCATATTGATAACCATCAAATCTTTTTAACATAGACCTTAAATTATCAGTTCCCTTAATATTTAAAGTCTTTTGCAATACACCATCATTTGTATATATCCTTAATTTAAATATAGATGATGATACAGATAAATCTATAGCTTCATCTTTTACATTATCTAAATCATCAACTAAAAATTGATTTTTTACAGAATCAAACTTTATTTTAAATAAACTTTCATCACCATTTTTAAATTCTATAAATTTTTCATCAAGAGGATTTGTTGATTTAACTATTAACCTCATTTCAGCAGTATTAGACTTTCCCCAACTATCAGTAACAGTATAAACTATAATTTGCTCTCCTACCTTAGAAGTATCAAAAGGGCTATAAGTTATTGAAACAACTTTTGAATCTAAATTATCCTCTGTAAATTCATCAAAATCATCAGTTATTTTTCCATTTTTTATATAATTTAATGGCTCAAAATCTGTACTTCCTCTTATTATTTCAACAGGTTCTAAAGGTGATATTTGTGGAGCTTCATTAATTACCTCCTCCAATCCACTATTTTTAATTCTAAATCTACGAGTTGAAATATCCTCTTGTGGTACCCCTTCATTATAATGCTTAACTTCATTAGTACTTACTAAATCACCAGATGAATTTTTACTTAAAACCCTTATATCTCCATTTATTTTAAGCTTATCTTGAGATTCTGCATGCCATATTCCCACATAATCTCCCTCTTCAAAAAGATAATTTCTTATATCATTTAATTTATCAGTATCACTCTTATCAGTACCTAACAACGTAACTGATGATTTTATATTCATATCTTTATCATATAACACAAATTTAAAATACTCTCCATTTATAGAATTACTCATTTGTCTTCCATCTTCATCCATTATTTGAATTTGATTTGCTATAGTATCAAACCTTAATCTAAATCTTCTAACTTCAGTATCATAATAAGGAGTTCCTTCTACTATAATTTCATTTTGTGTTAATTGGTCAGAAGCATTTTCTATATTTACATTATTAGGGGTAGGTAATTCTTTATCATTAATAATTTGTTCTTCCTGATTTTCAGGTTCATCTATTAACTTTGAAATACTTTTAGGAAATATCCTTCTTGACCCAATAGTTTTTCTTTCCCAACTATCTATAGCAATATACCTAACTTCTAATATGCCATCTTGAAGCTGAATTACTTCAACTTCAAGCTTAGAATTATCAATAATTCCATCATGGTCATCCTTTACTGATATTCCTGTAAATATATCATTATTAGGATTTTCAGAATCTATAATATCATTAAGACCACTTATAACTGGAGCTTCATTATATATTGAATTTAGATGGTCATCAGCTATTTCAAATCTTACATTTTCAATATAATCATAATTATCAATGCCATCTAAATAATCCTCTTTTTCTTTAGTTATATCACCTTGTATATTACCAGTAATCTTTAATACATCCTTTTTATTTACAGGTATTATTTGAACAAAATCACCAATTTCATAACTTAAATTTTTTAATGGTTCCAATTTTTTAGAATTTCCAGTATCACTACCATTAAGCTCAATTGCAAGCTTTTCCTTTCCCTCCTTATCATAAAGCCTTATTTTATACATTACTTCTTCTGGAGTTTCTTCTGATATATTTTTATCCAATTGATTTTCTACAGTAAATTTCTTTTCTAATATGTTAAATCCAATAGAAAATAATAAATCATTAGTTTTATTAATATATGCACTAAATTTAACTTTATCAAGCCCTAATTCTTCTTCATTATTTTGAATACTTATTTCTGGGCTTTCTCCTTTAATATTTTCATCATAATTATTTATTATTTTATTATTATAATTACTGCATATTTTTTCATTTTTACCAACAATGCTTTTTTCAATAGCTGATGTAATTATGCCTTCAGGTAAATTTTCTATAAACAATATAACTATACAAACAATAATAATTAATCTTTTTCTCATATATTAAATTCTTCTGCTACTCGAAATATGGACAAACGTATCCATATTGAGATTTTTCCTTTTTCAACGTGACCTATTTTGTCTTGATAAACATAGACTACTTTAGTTTGATATGTCACTCCAAAGGCGTAAATTCCCGACTTAGCCATCGGTACATATCTATAAAATTTGTTTATGCTGTTTTATAGATTTTTGCATCTCTTAAATTAAGACTTGCATTATAATCTCTATCTTCAACATACCCACAATCACAATTAAAAATTCTATCTTTAAGCTTTAAATCTTTTTTTATAGAACCACATTTATGACATAGTTTACTTGAAGAATAAAATCTATCAACAATTCTTAATTCTATACCTAAAGCATTGCATTTAGTTGATAATTTATTTCTAAATTCATTAAATTTCTGTTGTGCTACTGCTTTAGATAAATGCTTATTCCTCATCATTCCTTTAACATTTAAATCTTCTATCGTAATATAAGATGGTTTGTTTCTCACCACATTACTTACAACTTTATTTATATAATCAGTTCTTATATTGTTAAGTCTTTGATAAAGTATTTGTACTTTAGCTATTTGTTTTTGGATATTTTGTCTAGTAGCTTCTCCCTTATCTTTTTTATTTCTTATTTTTAAACTTTCATATTTCCTTGAAAGTCTTTTTTGTTCTCTTAATAATTTCTTTTCTAGTTTCCTAACTCTTTGAGTTTTATTTATGTTTTTATAAATGATTTTATCGCTGCAAATAGCAAAATCTTTTATGCCCAAATCAATTCCTATACCTTGATTTGTATTTTTCTGTGGGATATTTTCTACATCTATTATTACAGACACATAATATCTATTTGCTTTCTTTGATACAGTTCCGCTAATAATTTTTGAGCCTATTGGAATGTAGCCATACTCCTTTAACCTTACGTTTTTTAATGTAGGTATCATTATTTTATGTCTATCCACTTTCCAATCGCCTTTATTATTCTTAGGAAAGTATAATTTAACATCACATTTATTTTTCTTTTTAAACTTAGGAAACTTAGCTTGACCTTTAAAAAA
>JABLTS010070273.1_pt1 | contig 11675 bp, 9 predicted proteins | sample 7160081 | NCBI WGS metagenome assembly JABLTS01 (sample SAMN14651231, study PRJNA627086) | human gut metagenome | isolation source: feces | host: Homo sapiens
CCTACAAGACGATCTTCAGTTCTCATATGATCGAGACGGCGGTAGAACTCTTTCTCATCTTTGGACTGATATGCGATACGCGGCATATTGATGGTGACAACGCCGACCGATCCGGTACTCTCGCCGGAACCGAAGAATCCGCCGGTTTTCTTTCGAAGCTCACGCAGATCCAGGCGGAGACGGCAGCACATGGAGCGCACGTCGCTTGGTTTCATATCGCTGTTGATGTAGTTGGAAAAGTACGGGGTACCGTATTTTGCAGTCATTTCGAACAGCAGACGGTTATTCTCCGTATCGGACCAGTCAAAATCGGATGTGATGGAGTAGGTCGGGATCGGGTACTGGAAGCCTCTTCCGTTGGCATCTCCCTCGATCATCGTCTCGATGAACGCTTTGTTGACCATATCCATCTCTTTTTTACAGTCTTTGTACTTGAAGTCCATCTCCTTGCCGCCGACGATCGCCGGAAGCTCTGCGAGGTCATCCGGTACGGTCCAGTCGAGTGTGATGTTGGAGAACGGTGCCTGGCTTCCCCAGCGGCTCGGTGTGTTGACGCCGTAGATAAACGCCTCGATGCACTTCTTCACTTCGCCGTAGCTTAAGTTGTCCACTTTGACAAACGGCGCCAGATACGTATCAAACGAAGAAAATGCCTGCGCACCTGCCCACTCGTTCTGCATAATGCCAAGGAAGTTGACCATCTGGTTGCACAGAACCGAAAGATGTCTTGCCGGAGAAGAAGTAATCTTTCCGTTGATGCCGCCAAGTCCTTCTTTGATGAGCTGTTTTAACGACCATCCTGCACAGTAGCCGGTCAGCATCGACAGGTCGTGGATGTGAATATCCGCGTTGCGGTGTGCCTCGGCGATCTCGTCATCATAAATCTCTGATAACCAGTAGTTGGCTGTGATCGCGCCGGAATTGCTTAAGATCAGACCGCCGACAGAATACGTTACGGTCGAATTCTCTTTGACACGCCAGTCCTCTACTTTTACGTAGCTGTCCACGATCTCTTTGTAGTCTACGATCGTCGATTTCATGTTGCGGATTTTTTCCCTCTGCTTGCGGTACAGAATGTAAGCTTTTGCCACTTCTGCGTAGCCGCACTGGATCAGCACGTTCTCCACGCTGTCCTGAATTGCCTCCACTGAAATTTTTCCGTCTTTGATCTTGGACTGAAAGTCCGCTGTTACGCGCAGTGCCAGCATCTGAAGCATGTCATCGCTGAACTGCATATCTTTTGCGCCGAATGCTTTTCCAATCGCATCGGTAATCTTTTTCATCTGGAACTCTGCAATCGTTCCGTCTCTCTTTTCTACCTGAAACATGGAATCCCTCCTGTTAATTCAACCGTTTCTGCAAGGCCTTTTTAAGGTTCCACTCTTTGCAGTGTCTGAACCATATGATAGCAGAGCATGTTTCTCCCGTCAATAGTAAAAAGTACCATATCTAGTGTGAAATTTTCTAACATCACTAGATATGGTACTTTTACTTGTGTTCTGTCCCTTCCATTTTTCGGCGCTGTACGGCGCTTAAAGGGATGTACTGCCGTTTTTAAGCCCGCTTGCCATACCTCTATACCCTCGGATAGATATCCTTCGGTACATAGGCTTTTACGCGGATGCCTTCCGGCAGATATTCTTCTTCGAGCAGAATTCCGTATCCGCGGATCAGTGAAATCGTTCCCGCCTTATCGTACGGATAGAGGCGCTCGATATAGATTTTTCCCTCCATCATCCACGAGGAGAGTAAATTTTTGAGGTCTTCGAGTCCCTGTCCTGTTTTGGCAGAGACCGCAAGGCTCGCGTCTGCCCGGAAATCTTTTACAACCATCGGGGCGAGAAGCTTATCCTGCTTGTTCAGCAGGGTGACGATCTTTTTGTCCTCAACTTTCAGTTCCCGCAGCGTATCGTACACGACCTGCATCTGCAGCTCCATCTGCGGATTTGACGTATCCACAACGTGGAGAATATAGTCGGCATACCGTGCTTCCTCCAGCGTACTGCGGAATGCATCGATCAGATGATGTGGCAGCTTATTGATAAATCCAACCGTATCGGTCAGCAGGATTTCCTGTCCATCCGGAAGGGTCAGTGACCGCGTCGTCGTATCCAGCGTGGAAAACAGCATTGCATCTGCCAGAATTTCCGATCCTGTCAGTGCATTTAAAAGACTGCTCTTTCCCGCTGACGTATAGCCTACGAGCGCCGCTACCGGGATTTTGGAACGTTTTCTGCCTTCACGAAGGAGCTCTCTGTGCTGGCGTACTTCCTCAAGCTCACGTTTTAACTGCGTAATACGCGTGCGGATCAGGCGCCGGTCGGTTTCCAGCTTTTTCTCTCCCGGTCCTCTCGTACCGATTCCGCCGCCGAGACGGGAAAGCGATGTGCCAAGGCCGGAAAGCCGGGACGCACGGTACTTTAACTGGGCCAGCTCAACCTGGATTTTACCCTCGCTGCTCACGGCGCGCGCCGCAAAGATATCCAGGATCAAAAGCGTACGGTCCATGATCTTGCATTCCAGTGCTTCCTCCAGCCCTTTTAACTGGATCGAGGAGAGCTCATCGTCGCAGATGATGCCCGTCGCATCGCAGGCGCGCACCAGAATTTTCAATTCCTCTAATTTTCCTTTTCCGATGTACGTTCCCGGATGAATGGCCTCCCGCACCTGCACCAGGCGGCCCTCCACCTTCGCACCGGCGGTGCTGGCCAGTTCCGCCAGCTCGTCGAGCGATTCTTCTGCGTTTGCGCCGCCGTTTTCCTGTACGCCGACCAGAATCACGCGCTCCTGTTCTTCTCTTAAATCAAACAATCCAACTTCCTCCGTCTGTTATCGGTTCTGGAGAAACGTATTTTCCCGCTGCGCCGCGGTGTTTTCCGGGTATGCTGCCAGAAAATCCGCCATCAGCGACTTCGCGGTATCAAAATCCGCCCGTTTTTCATAGGATACAATCTGGTTGAACAGCAGATTTTCCCGGTCGGAATCCTCTGCCGTTTTGAGTCCTTCCTCGATATACGAGAGTGCACTGTCCGTGTCGTTTTCCGCAAGTGCGCAGAGCGCCAGCCCGTTGTTTGCTGCCGCCGCAAAGCCATCTGTCGAAAGATACGAAGAAAACAGTGCTTTCGCCTTGTCGTTCTGACCATTGGAAAGGTAAACCTCGCCGAGCATTTCCATCGCCGCGCTGCTGCCGTCCTTCATTGCCTTCGAGAACGCTTTGACCGCCTCGTCCTGCTCCTCCAGATAGTAGTATGCGCAGCCGATGTTATAATAATCCTCGGTCGTTTTCGGCTCAATCTTCACTGCCGCTTCGAGGTAACGGTCTCCGTCCGCCTTCATGCTGCTCTCCTGATACAGCTCGTAAATGTCAAGGCAGAGCTGATAGCTCTCCTTCGTCTCCACTGCCGCATCAAAATCCACCTTCGCCTGCTCGTAATTCTTCTGCAGGAAGTACGCGCGTCCCCTAAGGAACAGCGCATCGGCATCTGCCTTTTCTTCCTGAATATTGGTGCAGATCTCAATGGCTCCATCCAGATCTCCGGCCTGTACGCAGGTTTCCGCCTCGTAATACATGACATCGCGCGAAAACTCCGCGTCTTTGTGCTTCATGCTCGAAAGACTGCTCTTGAAAGCCTCTTTTGCCTTGTCATACTCCTGGCTTTTCAGATAAGCGATGCCGAGCGACCGGTAGCTCTCCGCCAGTCGGTCGCCTGCCTTTACGGCTCCCTCCAGCATCGCAATCGACGTTACGTAGTCCTTCTGTTCGAGCGCCTCGATGCCCTTTTTATAAAGCTTTGAATTTTTATTTTCACAGCCGCCAAGCACCATTGCCGCCGCCAGAAAAAAGATTACCAGTCTTTTTTTCATTCTGTCACAAGTCCTTCTTTATGCATCACAGAAACAACCTGGTCTACGTATTTTGCACACGTTGCGTCGTCCGGTGCTTCCACCATGACACGGATCACCGGCTCGGTGCCGCTCTCTCTTACGAGGATGCGTCCGTCATCGCCCAGGGCCTCTGCTACGTCTTCTACTGCTTTCTGTACTGCCGGGTTGGCCTTTGCAGCTGCTTTGTTTGCCACGCGGACATTCTTTAAGAGCTGCGGGTAAATCACTACCTCGGCTGTCAGGGTGCTGAGCGGGAGTTTCTTATCCATCAGCACTTCCATCACCATCAGGGAGGTCAGGATTCCGTCACCGGTCGTCGCGTGCTTGCTGAAAATGATGTGGCCGGACTGCTCTCCGCCGAGAGAATAGCCGTTTGCCATCATGTTCTCGCACACGTATTTGTCGCCGACTGCCGTCTTCTCATACCGGATACCGGCGCGGTCACACGCTTTGTAAAGACCGAGGTTTGACATGATCGTGGTCACGATCGTATCTCCGTTTAACTGGCCTTTTTCTTTTAAGTATTTACCGCAGACGTACATGATCAGGTCTCCGTCTACCACATTTCCCAGCTCATCGACAGCGATGCAGCGGTCTGCGTCTCCGTCGTAGGCAAATCCGACATCGAGGTGTTTCTCTCTTACGTATTTCTGAAGCTCTTCGATGTGGGTGGAACCACAGCCGCAGTTGATGTTTGTTCCGTCCGGCTCGTTGTGGATCACATATGTCTTGGCGCCGATGGCATCAAACACGCTCTTGGCTACGGAAGAGGCACTTCCGTTGGAGCAGTCGAGTCCAACTCTCATGTTTTTAAAGGATTTTGTCGGAATCGAGATCAGGTGTCCAATGTAGCGGTTCCTTCCGGCTGCAAAATCCACGGTGCGTCCGATGTCTTCTCTCGTTGCGAACGGGATCTTCGGTGTTCCGTCGTCGATGTAGGCTTCGATCTGCGCTTCGATGTCGGCTTCCAGTTTCTGTCCCAGGCCGTTGATGACTTTGATTCCGTTGTCATAGAACGGGTTGTGGCTGGCGGAGATCATAATTCCGCAGTCAAAGTTTTCGGTACGGACAACATAGGAAACGCTCGGGGTGGTCGTTACGTGCAGCAGATAAGCGTCTGCTCCCGATGCGGTCAGTCCTGCTACCAGCGAATATTCGAACATGTAGCTGGAGCGTCTGGTGTCTTTTCCAATGACGATCTGTGCTTTGTGGTCTTTTCCGAAATACCATCCGAGGAATCTTCCCACTTTATATGCATGCTCAACCGTCAGATCAATGTTTGCTTCTCCGCGAAATCCATCTGTTCCAAAATATTTACCCATGGTATGCTCCTTTCCCCTTTCGGGCAGAAAGCGTGTCTGAAATTTTTTGCAATCATTCAAACACGCTTTTTCTGGTTATTCACTCAAATAACAAAATATCGTAATTAGTCGTACAGCTTCTCGCTGTATACGCCGTCCGCAATCAGTTTGCGGAATGCTTCTGTTACGGAAGCTTTGTCTTCCTGATACGTTACGCCGAACCACTCTGCGTCGGTCGGAAGAACTTTTACTTCTGCTTTTCCTGCGTGCAGCAGCTCGTCGATGTAGATCGGAAGGAGGTACTCGCCTTTTACATCTCCCTCTTTCTGTGCAGAAAGGAATTCAACAAAGCCTTTCTCCAGAAGATCAATGAACTCCGGCTGCAGTCCCCACATGTTCATGGAAACAAGGGAGTTTTTGTCGATCGGATCAACCGTTCCGTCTTCTTTTTCAACGCCTGCGCCCTCTGCGGTCTTTACGATGTTTTTCGTCTCGTTGACACCGGTCAGGTTTCCGTTTTCATCAACGACGCAGACACCTCTTGTAACACCGCCGTTGTCACTTAAGGTGTTTCCAAGCACGAATCCTGCCATGGAGATCGGCATAACTTCATCCACATCATGCTCCTGTACGAGGTAGTCGTGCAGTTTTACGAACGGATCTTTTCCGTAATAGTCATCAGCATTGATAACAGCAAACGGCTCTTTTACAAGACCTTTGCATGCAAGAACGGCCTGGCCGGTTCCCCACGGTTTGGTACGGCCTTCCGGTTTTGCAAAGCCTGCCGGCAGATCATCGAGCTCCTGGAATGCATATTCCACCTCTGTGATTTTGCTGATGCGATTGCCGATGACTTCCTTGAAATCTTTCTCCAGATCCTTGCGGATGATGAAGACTACTTTGTTGAAGCCGGCTTCCAGTGCATCGTGGATGGAATAATCCATGATGATCTCCCCGTTTGGTCCTACTGGCTCAAGCTGCTTGATTCCCTTTCCAAATCTGCTGCCGATTCCGGCTGCCATGATCACAAGTGCTGTTTTCTTCATAGCGTTTTCCCTTTCTCTTTTCCCTTTTTTCTCTTGTTTATTCTATCAGCAATCGATCCTGTAGACCAATCGTGATTCGCAGCGTTTATTATTATGCTTCTTCCTGCATGCTGCTCAGCTTTGCGGCCTGATCGGCTGCAATCAGACTGTCGATGATTTCATCCAGATCGCCGTTCATGATGGCGTCCAGTTTGTATAAGGTCAGTTTGATTCTGTGATCCGTCACACGTCCCTGCGGGAAGTTGTACGTACGGATCTTCTCAGAGCGGTCTCCCGTTCCGACCTGGCTCTTTCGAAGCTCGGCCATCTCATCGTGCTGTTTCTGCTGCTCTAAGTCGTACAGACGGGCACGCAGAATCTTCAGTGCCTTGTCCTTATTCTTTAACTGTGATTTCTCATCCTGGCAGGAAATGACGATACCGCTCGGGAAGTGGGTCAGACGGACTGCTGAGTCGGTCGTATTGACACACTGGCCGCCGTTTCCGGAAGCACGGAATACATCGAATTTGTAATCTTTCGGGTCGATCTGTACTTCGACGTCGTCCACCTCCGGCATGATCGCTACGGTCATGGTTGAGGTATGTATTCTTCCGCCGGACTCGCTTTCCGGCAAGCGCTCTACGCGGTGCGTGCCGCTCTCGTACTTCATCCGGGAGTACGCGCCTGCTCCGTTGATCAGAAGTGTTGCGTCTTTAAAGCCGCCGATTCCGTTTTCATCGGCGCTGGTCAGCTCTGTTTTCCAGCCGCGGCTCTCTGCGTATTTGATGTACATACGGCAGATTTCTGCGGTAAAGAGTGCCGCCTCGTCTCCGCCGGCACCTGCGCGGAACTCTACGATAACGTTCTTGTCATCGTTCGGGTCTTTCGGCAGAAGCAGGACTTTGAGTTCCTGCTCCAGCTCCTCTACGCGTTTTTTCGCATCGGAGAGCTCTTCTTTCAGCATTTCGCGCATCTCTTCGTCGGATTCCTCCTCGAGAAGCATCAGGCTCTCTTCGATGGTCTGTTTCTGTGTTTTATAGTCCTTATATGCGTCTGCGATCGGCTGGAGTTCTGCCTGCTCCTTCATCAGCTTCTGGAACTTCGCCGCATCGGCAGCGACGTCCGGCTCGCTTAACTGATTCAGTACCTCCTCGAGACGCATGAGGATATCATCAAGTTTATCAAACATAAAATGACTGCTCCTTTTTGCTGTTTTCGTCTGTTTATGATGTCATTATGGTGTCAAAATTAAAATTCATTTCTGTCAGGGTTTTTTGTGCCAGATACCGGTCACCACGCGGTCCAGGCCTGCCAGATCTTTTAGAACCTGTACATCGGCAAAGCCGTGGGTTTCCATCAGCTCCCGCACTTCATCTCCCTGATCGTATCCAATTTCAAAACAGAGCTTTCCGCCCTCTTTTAAATAGCTTCCTGCCTGCTCTGTAATCTTCCGGTAAAAGACAAGACCGTCCGCACTGCCGTCGAGTGCCATCCGCGGCTCATGGTCGCGCACCTCCGGCATCAGCGTTTCAATCACATCCGTGCGGATATACGGCGGATTGCTTGCGATCACATCGAAGGTTCCCTCGATGTTTTCAAATAAGTTGCTCTTTACGAACGATGCCCGTCCGCCCGCCTGTGCGCCGTTCTTTTCCGCAACCTGTAAGGCTTTCTCGGAGAGATCCGCGCCGATTCCCGTGCAGTCCTCTCTCGTCACAAGAAGCGATATGAGGATGCATCCCGAACCGGTGCAGAGATCGAGAATCCGTGCATCTTTTGGAAGGCCGCGGAGCGCTTCCTCCACAAGAATCTCGGTGTCCTGCCGCGGAATCAGTACATGCTCATTCACAAAAAACGGGATTCCGTAGAACCACGCCTCTCCGGTCAGCTGCTGCAGCGGAATGTGTTCGCCGCGCTTTCTGACCAGCGCTTCGTACTGCTCCTGCTGTTCTTTTGGCATTTCATCTTCACTGTGTACAAAGTAGGTGCTGTGGCTGATCCCGCAGACATGCTCCAGTAAAAGCCATGCGTCCTGCCGGGCTTCCTCCACCCCCTGCTTTTGTAAGTACAGAATAGCGGATTCCAGTGCAGATTTCAAGTTTTTTCTATCGTGCACACTCATCGGTCACGGCTCCTCATGTTCTTTCTTTTCGGTTTTGGCCGGGTACGTATAACCAAAGTTTTCGTTCAGGTACGCTCTCCAGTCAAACACAGCCTCCACAGCGGCGATCGCAACCTCTGCCATCTCGGCATCCGGCTCGCGCGTCGTCAGGTGCTGCAGCATCAGGCCCGGTTTACTGATCAGGTTGACCAGTTTATTGTCACTTTTTCCCGCCAGGCGGATAATTTCATATGAAACGCCCGCGATCACCGGAATGAGAAGCAGGCGGATCACAATTTTCAGCACCGGGGAATCGACCCGGATGAACATGAAAAAGATGATGCTGATGACGATGACGTACATAAGAAAGCTCGTTCCGCAGCGCTTGTGCTCCCGGGAACTCTTTAAGACGTTTTCCACGTTCAGTTCCAGACCGTGCTCGACGCAGTTGATGCATTTATGCTCGGCACCGTGGTACATGAACACGCGCTGAATGTCTTCCATACGGGAAATGGCTACCAGATAGCCGAGGAACAGTGCCACACGCGCAAAGGCCTCTGCCACCGCGGTCAGTGTCGTTCCGGCTCCCGCTTTGTGCAGCAGTTCGGACAGGAAGTACGGCACCATCAGAAAGAGAACGACGGCGATGACAACGGAAAATGTGACGGTTCCGTACATCATCAGCCTGTCTGTCTTTTCTTTTTTCGCTTTCTGCTGCTCCTCTTCCTCTTTCGTCGCCAGCTTTTTCTTTTCCTCCTCCTCGTCCTCATAGAACGAAGCGGAGTACATAAGGGAACTCATGCCGACGATCATCGAATCGGCAAAGCTGAAGACACCGCGCAGAATCGGAACTTTTAAAAGCCCCTTGTGCTTTGTCAGCGGCTTGTGCTGCTCTACTTTAACCTCAATCTCCCCGTCCGGCCGGCGTACTGCGACGGAATAGCGGTCCTTGTTCATCATCATGACGCCTTCCATCACGGCCTGGCCGCCAATATTGGATGATTTCATAATTTACGTTTACCTCCTCAAAGGGGATTTTCTGCATCCGTAACGCAAGAACGGGCTGAGATCTTCCAACCTCAGCCCGTTTTTCATCTTGCTTGATTCAATTCTTATTTCATGCCGTATTTCTTGTTGAACTTCTCGATACGTCCACGAGCTGCAGCAGCTTTCTGCTGGCCAGTGTAGAACGGATGGCATTTAGAACAGATCTCAACGTGGATCTCTTTCTTGGTAGAACCTGTTACGAAAGTATTTCCGCAGTTGCAGGTAACAGTTGCCTGATGGTATTCTGGATGGATTCCTTCTCTCATTTTATTCACCTCTTCTTAATATTGTTATCTTCTCAGATTTACTCTGATGATTTCGTATTTCAGGCTGACAAAATCTCATCAACCTTGCACAGCTTTCTCATTGTATCACACAATTTTGAAAATTGCAAGCCTTATACTATTTTTTGTTTCTTTAAAATTTGAATCAGTTCGCCGTTGTTTCCGGTGCGGGCAAACATGTTCAGAATATTTTCCACGGCTTCCTCGGATTTCATGCCGTTTAATGCCTTCCGCATATTGTAAACGGCCTCCTGCTCATCCGGTGTCAGAAGCAGATCTTCTCTTCTTGTTCCCGATTTGGCTATGTCGATGGCCGGGAAGACGCGGCGTTCCTGCAGTTTCCGGTCGAGCACGAGTTCCATGTTTCCGGTGCCTTTGAATTCCTCGTAAACGACATCGTCCATCTTGCTTCCGGTGTCCACAAGCGCCGTTGCAAGAATCGTCAGGCTTCCGCCCTCGCGCATGTTTCTGGCCGCGCCGAAGAACCGTTTCGGCATGTAGAGTGCTGCCGGATCGAGACCGCCGGAAAGGGTACGGCCGCTCGGCGGAACGGTCAGGTTGTAAGCTCTGGCGAGACGTGTGATGCTGTCGATGAAGATCGTAACGTCTTTTTTACTCTCCACAAGACGTTTCGCGCGCTCAATGACCATCTCGGACACGCGTTTGTGGTGCTCCGGCTGCTCATCGAAGGTGGAATAGATGACTTCCACATTCGATCCCTGAATCGCTTCTTTAATGTCGGTGACCTCCTCCGGACGCTCGTCGATCAGAAGGATGATCAGATACATCTCCGGATTGTTCCGCAGGATGGATTTTGCCGCATCCTTCAAAAGCGTCGTTTTTCCGGCTTTCGGCGGGGAGACGATCATGCCTCGCTGGCCTTTTCCGATCGGGCTTACAAGATCCACGATCCGCATCGCCAGGCTTCCGCCCGGGCGCTCAAGGCGCAGCCGCTCATCCGGGAAGACCGGTGTCATATCTTCGAAATTGCCGCGGCGCATGATCTGGTCGAGCGGCAGATTGTTGACGCTCTTTAAGTATAAAAGGGCGCTGAATTTTTCGGTTGCGGACTTTACTCTCGTGTTTCCACGGATGATATCTCCCGTTTTCAGTCCGAAACGGCGGATTTGGGACGGGGAAACGTAGACATCGCTGTCGCCCGGCATATAGTTGTCGGAGCGGATAAATCCAAATCCGTCCGGCATGACCTCGAGGATGCCGCAGGCCTCCTGGCCGCTGTCGAGCGTGCTGGTTTCCTGACGCGGTTCCTGTCTCGTCTCTGGTCTTGCTTCCTGACGCAGCGGCTCCTGTCTCATTTCCTGCCCTGCTTCCTGACGCGGCTCCTGTCTTTGCTCTTCCTCACGGTTATTCTGATTATAATTCCGTGGTTCCTGAAATCTACGCTCATTGAAACGCGGCGCTCTTGGACGGTACTCCTGGCGCTCTCCGTTTTCACTGCGCTCTTCCCGGCGGACATACCGCGGTCTCTGGTACGGGCGCGCGGTGCCGTTTTCCGAGGTTTCCCGATTCTGGCGCTCCATACCGTCCTCCCGCTTTTCCTGCGGTTCCTGATTCTGATCCTGTACAGTTTCCGTCTTTTTTTCCTCTTTTAGAACCGCCGGCTCTTCCATGTTTTTCTGGTTTTCTTTCTGATCTTCTTCCAGCATCCGCTCAATCAGCGCTTCTTTCCGCAGGGTGGAAATCCCCTTCATGTTTCTGGATTTTGCCAGCGCTTTCAGCGTGCTCAAAGGCAATGACTCATACTTTTCTCTTGTCATACCATTTTTCCTCTATCTATTCTCTATTTGATTTTCGGTTCTGTTTGGAGTTTTTAAGATATTTGATGCGCGAATATTTTTGCTGCAATTATTTAGAATCTGATTTTTGTCATTTTACTGCTGTGGATTTTTCGTTACTGTTCACTCAGCAGTGAAACACTTGCTGTTTCGCTGCGTAAGAAAGTGATTCAGGTGTGAGCAGCCCTCCTTTTGCGAAGCAAAACTTTATAAGATGGCTGCGAATGTTACAGTTC
>JABLTS010080370.1_pt1 | contig 11628 bp, 9 predicted proteins | sample 7160081 | NCBI WGS metagenome assembly JABLTS01 (sample SAMN14651231, study PRJNA627086) | human gut metagenome | isolation source: feces | host: Homo sapiens
AATTATGGTAAACATCGTATTACATGAGCCGGAAATGCCGGCCAACACTGGAAATATCGGAAGAACCTGCGTAGCAACAGGAAGCGTTCTTCACCTGATCGAGCCACTTGGCTTCAAAATCAACGACAAAATGCTCAAACGTGCCGGACTTGACTACTGGGATAAATTAGATGTCCGTACTTATGTGAACTTCGAGGACTTCCTTGCAAAGAATCCAGGAGCAAAAATCTATATGGCAACCACAAAGTCAAAACAAACTTACACAGATGTAGAATACGAAGACGGCTGCTACATCATGTTCGGAAAAGAAAGCGCCGGAATCCCGGAAGAAATTCTTCTTGAACATAAAGAAACCGCTGTTCGTATCCCAATGCTCGATCATATCCGTTCACTGAATCTTGGAAACTCTGTAGCAATTGTTTTGTATGAAGCACTGAGACAGCAGGGGTTCAAAGAATTAAAGCTTGAAGGACAACTCCACAAATACGAATGGTAAATCTGAGTTGCCGCAGGCAAGGGAGACGCTCCCCCCCCAAGAGCCCATAGCCTATATTTGTGACTCTATCGCTGCGGTTTAAATATTCCTTAAAGGTTCGCATTCAATCTTCGCTAAGACCACAAATATAGGCTATGGGCTTTTTTGGGGAGCTGTCTTTCAACTGACTAGTAGGACTTGAAGTAGCCAGCCGCTACATATATATCCTTTATCGGATTGCTCAAAAGAAAGCAAAGAGAAGGAGTATTCTAAGCTTGAATTTTGTGACTTTGCGCTGTGGAATCCTGACTGTAACCTTGCGAGCTCGTTTTCGAGCAAGGTTGTTTTATCAGGCAGGATGGAACGTTTAGCGCAACGGAACAAAATCAAGCTTAGAATACTCCTTCTCTTTGTTTTTTTGAGCAACTGCCTGCAATTTTCTTTGTAGCGGCGTCTGTTTAGTTCTAAAAACTAGTATTTACTTAAAAGTTACGATTGTTACCCCGGCATCCCCTTCGCCGAATTCTGCAAGCTTATAGGACTTCACAAACTTCAGTTTACGGAGATACTCGTGGATTCCCTTTCGTAAGGCGCCAGTTCCCTTTCCATGAACAACCCGGACAGAAGTAAGTCCGGCGATCATAGCATCATCGAGGTATTTTTCAAGGCGGGCGATTGCCTCATCCACAGTATTTCCGAGAAGGTTGATTTCCGGATTGATTGTTGCGGCCTTATTGATACTGTAGCGGTCTTTTGGCTGATGCTGTGGTTTCGGTGCTTTTTCTGGAGCGAGAAGTTCTAAGTTTTTGTAGTTTACTACAGAACTTAAGAAGCCCATCTGGATTACAAGGTCTCCATCCTTGTTGGCAGCTTCTTTTACAGTTCCGTTTAGAGAAAGTGTAGTTACAAATACAGAATCGCCTACTTTGAAGTCAGAAGGATCGGAGATAGTGGAAGACTTCTTTGCCTTATAGGCGAGCTTTTTGTCAAGCTTACTCATGCGGCCTCGGAGATCACTTCTCTGTGCTTCCATTTTTTTCATGTTGTTCTGCTTTGGATGCTGTCCCCATGCGTGATATTTACGAATGGATTCATCAGCAACTTCCTTGGCTTCTTCGAGAATGTTTCGTGCTTCCTCGCGAGCATCACGGAGCATCTTGTCTCGTTTTTCTTTAATGTCATCCTGTTTTTCTTTCAGGCTGTTCTTTAAGTTCTCGATTTCCTGTTTTGTCTTGTAAAGTTCAGACTGTTCTTTTTCAATTTCAGCTTTGTTTTTCTCTAATTCAGAGAGCATGTTTTCAAAGTCAATGGCAGTCGCATCGATCTGGGAGCGTGCCTGTTCGATAATGTAGTCTGGCAGGCCAAGACGTTCACTGATGGAGAAGGCATTACTTTTTCCAGGAATACCGATTAAAAGGCGGTAAGTTGGAGAAAGAGTCTCAAGGTCGAATTCACAGCAGGCATTCTCTACGCCAGGTGTGTCCATTGCGTACATTTTTAGCTCAGCGTAATGTGTTGTTGCAACTGTACGAATCTTTCCTGTATGCAGGTCATCTAAGATGGCAATGGCAAGTGCCGCACCTTCTGTCGGGTCAGTTCCTCCACATAATTCATCGAGTAAAACGAGAGAATTGGGGTCAGCTTCGTCTAAAATGTGGACAAGGTTCGTCATATGAGATGAAAATGTGGATAAGTTCATCTCAATACTCTGCTCATCTCCGATATCTGCAAAAATATCAGAAAATACAGCAAGGCGGGAACCCTGAAATGCAGGAATGTGGAGTCCTGCCTGTCCCATAAGCTGGAAGAGACCGACTGTTTTTAAGGAAACGGTCTTACCACCAGTATTTGGTCCGGTGAGCAGAAGCATATTAAAGTCCTCGCCAATATAAATATGGATTGGAACGACTTTTTTCGGGTCAAGTAATGGATGACGGCCCTGCTTGATATCTACAATTCCGTCTGTATTGAAAATCGGTTCGGTTCCCTGATATTCTTTTGCATATTTTGCCTTTGCGAAAATGAAATCAAGCTTTGTCAGAATCTTCTGATTTTCCTCTAATTCACGGCTGCAGGAAGCAGCCTGTGCGCTTAAAGACTGGAGAATCTTTTCGATTTCCATTTTTTCTTTAATATCTAATTCTTTCAAATGGTTGTTTAACTGGACAACGGCCATCGGCTCGATGAAAAGTGTAGAACCGGAAGAAGACTGATCGTGAATCATACCCGGAAAGGCGTTACGATATTCTGTTTTTACAGGAACACAGTAACGGCCATTACGGACGGTAATCAGCGCATCCTGAAGCATTGTCTTGTTATTTTGTGAGTTGATAACAGAAGTCAGCTTATTGTGGATGGAGATATTTGTCTGTTTGATTTCGCGGCGAATGTCTTTTAATGCGGAAGAGGCATCATCACTGATCTCATCCTCAGATAAAATACACTGTGTAATTCTCTGGTAAAGGAATTCTAATGAATCAAGTTCTCCAAAATAGCTGTTTAAGGAGTCATATGCCATTATGTCATCTTCCGTATCGCCGTATTCTACAGCCTGTGCTGTAATAGAAAGAAGACGGGCAATGTCGAGAAGCTCCTTTGTATTTAATGTGGAATCAATTTCTAATAATCTTAAATGTGGACGGATATCAGAAAGTCCCTGAAAAGAAAGATAACCCGTCTTATAAAGCCGGGTCAGTGCATCTTTTGTTTCTGTCTGTGCTGACAAGATTTCTTCGTAATCAGAGGAGGGAAGCAGGTCTTTACAGAGTGCCTTTCCCATGGTCGAAGAAGCAAAAGTCTCCAGCTTTTTAATGATTTTATCATATTCTAATGTGATTAGTGCCTTTGTATTCATAAATAAAATCCTCTCAAAAATTTAAGTTCAATCTTGATATGCATCTTAATTTGTGATGGATGCATTATGCAGGAAAACGTATTGCAGAGCTATGTAAAGAGAAATAATCCAGATAGTATATAGTTTGTACATAGTTTTACTGCGTAAGTTATGATTGAATAAGATTTTCATATATTGATAATATTAGATTAACTTGTTAGTAGCGAGCCCGAAAGCCCTTTTCATCTGCTACATTTACAGAAGGAATATTTGTAATGTCCAATTTGTCAATGCGGATGAAGCGATTCCCACCTGGCCGATCAGAGGATAACTCCTGTAAAAAGAGTTCCACACGGTGGTCTAGTCCCTGGACTTCCATCTCTACCGTACCATCATAGAGATTGCGGACCCAACCCGTCACATTGTACTTTTTTGCAAAACCGGTTACTGTAAAGCGAAGACCAACGCCCTGTACGCGGCCGTGTGCAATAATGTGTTTTCTAATCATAATGCTTACCTACAGTCCGATACTGTGCCGGACTATTCCTTTCCTTAATTTAATGCAAAAGTAATTGTGACATGAAATACTTCATTTGTCAATGAAGACGGGGCGTAAAGCCTTTAAAAATGCGGAAAAATCTGCGAAATAGAGCATTTTCTTGGTTGTCAGCCTATTAAATTTAAGCTATAATATGTGAAGTAATTAAAGAGATGGATTAGAAAGGAAACGTATATGCGTTATATTAATGAACTCAGAGAAGGAGATAATGTCTCTGAAGTGTACCTTTGTAAAGTAAAAAATATTGCGAAGACAAAAGCGGGAAAGACTTATTATTCCATGATTTTGCAGGATAAGACTGGTGTCATTGACACAAAAATCTGGGATTTGAATAATGGAATCGAGAATTTTGAACAGATGGATTACATCCGTGTAGAGGGTAATGTCACAAGCTTTCAGGGCAGTCCGCAGCTCAATGTCAGAAGACTGCGTAAAGCCAGAGAGGGCGAATTTGCAATGGAGGATTATATCCCATGTTCCAGCAAGAGTATTGACGGAATGTTTAAGGAATTATCTTCTTATGTGAATCATGTACAGAACATTTATTTAAGACAGCTATTAGTTGCTTTCTTTGGAGATAAGGAATTTGCAGCCAAGTTCAAGGCACATTCCGCAGCGAAAAGAGTACATCATGGATTTATGGGCGGTCTTTTAGAGCATACATTAAGCGTAACGAAACTGTGTGATTTTTATTGTACGCAGTATCCGGTTTTGAATAAAGATTTACTTATTACAGCAGCAATCTGTCATGATATCGGAAAGATTGATGAGCTTTCTGATTTCCCGGAGAACGATTATACAGATGTCGGACAGCTGGTCGGCCATATCGTAATGGGAACGATGATGATTGATGAGAAGATTAGAAATATTAATGGTTTCCCAGCGAAGCTGGCGAATGAATTAAAGCACTGTATCTTAGCACATCACGGTGAGTTAGAATACGGTTCCCCTAAGAAGCCGGCATTAATTGAGGCATTAGCTCTTAATTTTGCAGATAATACTGATGCAAAGATGGAGACGTTTATTGAAGCACTTGCAGAAGAGAGTCGTCAGAGCGGTGAGTGGAAAGGTTACAATAAATTATTTGAAAGCAATATCAGAGCGACAAGTCATTTAGGAGAAAAGGATTGAATAATAAAGTGAAATCAGAACAGAAGTTGAATTTGAAAAAGAATCAGGAAATTTCACTTACAATCGAAGATTTTACAAAGGAAGGGGAAGGTCTTGGCAAGTACCAGGGCTTCCCTTTCTTTGTTAAAGACACGGTAATCGGTGATGAAGTGAGAGTTTCCATAACAAAATTAAAAAAGAATTACGGTTATGCCCGTCTGGTAGAAATCGTAACACCATCAAAAGACAGAGTAACCCCGCCATGTCCGGTCGCAAGACAGTGTGGAGGTTGTAAGTTACAGCAGATTTCTTATGAGAAACAGCTTTCTTTTAAAAAGAGTCTTGTGGAAGGGTGCCTGATGCGTATCGGCGGTTTTGGAAAAGAAGATATTGAGCAGAAGATGGAGCCGGTATACGGAATGGAAGAACCGTGGCATTACCGCAATAAGGCACAGTTTCCTGTTGGTTATGACAAAGAGGGGAACCTTGTTGCCGGATTTTATGCGGGCCGTACCCACTCCATCGTGGCCAATACAAATTGTGCGATTCAGGCAGAAGTAACTCACCCGATTGTTGAAAAAGTTCTTACTTATATGAAAGAAAATAAGATCTCTGCATATGATGAGAAAAATCACAGTGGTTTGGTGCGCCATATTTTAACCCGCATAGGATTTACTACTGGCGAGATTATGGTATGTCTTATTGTAAATGGTACGAAAAAGCAGTTGAAACATATTGATAAACTTGTAGATGACTTAAAAACAATCGAGGGAATGACAAGTATTATCGTAAACACGAATACTGATAAGACAAATAAAATTTTGGGACTTCGCTGTGAGACTGTATGGGGCCAGGATTATATTGAAGATTATATCGGTAATATTAAATATCAGATTGGGCCGCTTTCTTTCTATCAGGTAAACCCACAGCAGTCAAAGGTTCTTTATTCTAAAGCATTAGAGTACGCTGAGCTGAAAGGGCAGGAACTTGTGTGGGATTTATACTGCGGAATCGGAACTATTTCCCTCTTTTTGGCGCAGAAAGCAAAGCAGGTTTACGGTGTAGAAATCATTAAAGAAGCCATTGATGATGCAAGGAGAAATGCCGCATTAAATCATATGGATAATGTTGAATTTTTCGTTGGAAAGGCAGAAGAAGTCGTACCTGCACAGTATGAAAAGACTGGGATTCATCCAGATGTCATCGTTGTTGATCCACCAAGAAAGGGCTGTGATGCGATACTCTTAAACACAATGCTCGATATGGCACCGAAGCGCATTGTCTATGTAAGCTGCGACCCGGCAACATTAGCAAGAGATTTAAAGATACTGTGTGAGGAAAAATATACCTTGGAGAAGGTATCCGTGGTAGATCAGTTCAGCCACTCGGTTCATGTGGAGAGTGTTTGTGCTTTGAAAAGAGTAGATGAATAATTTTGCTATATTTGCTATAATATAGAGAGTGTCTGCATTAAAAAAGACTGGAAAGCATTTTTTAAATATACTTTAGGTAAATAGTTTTTTATACTATATTATTAGGACCTTTATAGAGAAAATAAGATAAGAATGAAAAATTATCCAGAAACTATGATAGGATATATTGTTTTTTGTCTTTTTAATTATAGTAGTATTTTTAATTGCTATAGACACATCTTATGATAAAACAGAGGAATTGAACAAGAATATTCTTAAAAGATTTTCTGGCAGGCGTACCTAAGAAAAGATATATGTAGATCAAGAAAAAATATTTACAAAAGTATCATGGGAGGGGCGGAATATATGAAGTCAATCAAGAAATACGAAACAATTATTAATGAGGCACTGCGTTCAGCACTTGAATACGATACTCCCGAGGGACAAATTAATGAATTTATCAGTTTTTTTGGAAAACATATCGGGTCTGACAGAATTTATATTTTTGAGGATGACGAGGAGCATCATGTAACAAATAATACTTATGAATGGTGTGCAGAAGGAATTACTCCGCAGATTGAGCATTTGCAGGGTGTGAATATGGAAGTAATTGATTGGTGGTATGATACTTTTGATGAGGGAAAAAGTGTTATTATTTCTGATGTTGAAGAATTAAAAGGAGTACATCAGGTATCTTACAATATGCTTAAGTACCAGAATGTTTGTAAAGTAGTTGTCAGCCCATTACGCCATAAAGGGCAGATAAAGGGATTTTTCGGTGTAGATAATCCACCGGCTGTAGATTACAATGCATTAACAATGTTTTTAGATATGATCGGAACCATGCTGATTTCTCTTTTAAAAATAAGAAATACATTTCAAAAAGAGCAATATAACGCAAGTATGAGCAGCTACTCAGCACTTTCTGAGATTTATTTATGTATGCATTTAATTGATATAAAAACAGGAAAGTATGAGCAGATAAAAAATGTAAAACATGTAGAAAAAGAATGTGAAGAGCTTGATCAGGAGAATTTTTCAAAAAGAGTATATACAACTATGAAATACTTCTGTACAGAAATGTATTTATCAAGTGTACTGGAGTTTGTGGACTTATCAACATTAGACAGACGATTAATGGAAACAAACACAATCGTTCATGAATTTATAGGTACAGTTTCCGGATGGTGCCGCGAGCGCTTTATCAAAGTAGATAGCGATGAAAAAGGCCGTCTGTGGCATGTTCTTTACTGTGTGGAAGTGATTGACGAACAGAAACGCCGGGAGAAAAAGCTGCTGTATCTTTCTGAAACAGATTCCATGACCGGTATTAATAACCGTGGAAGCGGGGAGCGAAAGATTACAGAATTCCTCGAAAAAAAGAAAGGTGGCCTGTTCTGCCTTTTAGACTGTGATAAATTCAAAAAAATCAATGATACATATGGACATGCCGTTGGAGATACCGTTCTCATTAAGCTTGCAGCAGTCCTTCAGCGAGCCTGCCGTGAGAATGATATTGTCATGCGGCTTGGAGGTGATGAATTTGCGATGTATCTTCCAGGAATGCCAGATAAAGCACAAGCGGAATCATTTTTCAAACGTTTATTTACGCAAATAGATAAGATTTCCATATCGGAAATGCAGGGAGAGAAAATTAATGTGAGCTTGGGTGCTTCTTTATATTCGGATAAAGATAGAGCAACTTTTGATACGCTATATCATGAGGCGGATGCGGCAATGTATGAAAGTAAGAAAATTGTGGGGAATCATGCAATAATATATTCTGATTTGCCACAGGCAAGGCAGACGCCACTGTAGAAGAATTATCATTTCTTTAAAGAACAATAATTTTGCTATCACAGTGAAAAAGTTCAGAGTAAAAGTATGAGAAATACTTCTGTTCTCGGTGGAATGTAGCAGCACAGAATTAGGCTACAGACAGAACACATCGTATCGGGCAAAAAATGTAGTGAATGTCCTCAAATTAGTTACCAAGGATACGATAGAAGAAAAAATTATTCATTTGCAGGGAAAGAAGGCAAAACTGGCAGAGGATATTATAGAAGGCAAGGAGACAGCAGAACATTATTTAATCCGAGAGGAAATCATAGATTTGTTATCAGAAAAAGACAAATAATGGAAATATACTGTAAGTTCGCAATAAGTAATACTATCAAAGAAACTGCTGTGCAAAGAGTCAATATATTTCAGTAATAAGACAGCAATTTTCATATATCCTCTCTTTAGATTAGTGCTATAATAAAATAAATATGACTATTCAGAAATAATTCATGGAATCGCATTTGCGATGCTTATTTTTTGCTTTGAATAGCCGCAGTTTATATAACATAACACAACCGTGGGACAACACGGGGGTAGCTCGCTTATGCTTAGCACAACGGTGCTATCGAACGAGAACCGACCTCTATAGGTGGGGAGGATGTCACCATAACCAGAAAACCAAAGTATACATATTGGGAAAGGGGTAGAAAGACATGATAGATAACAAGAGACAGGAGCTGATTCATAGCCAGGTAATGGAGATTCTCAAAGAGAACCAGCTAGCATTTTCTAATGTTGCACGTCCAAAGCCAACAAAAGCTTCTACAGCAACTTCAGCATCCTGGTCAAAAGACATGGCTCCGAAAGCATCTGCAGCAACACAGGGAGCATGGGACAGCACAAATACACCGGGCGGTGTTTCTTCTTTAGCAAAGGAGAAATGGAATGTACAGGAAATCGCAGCACTTGTAACAAAGGCATTAGAAGCCAGCAACGTAAAAGTTGCATTTTCTAATAAGCCAATTCCTGCACCAACAACAATTTCCAGTTCTACGCAGCCAGCATGGAAGAAAGACGAAGACGAAGCTCCTCGTAAACCGGCAGCAGGTACACAGGGCGCATGGGATGTGCCAGATACACCAGGTGGACTTTCTGCTGAGACAAAGAAAGTATGGAATCTTGATGCAATCACAGCTCTGGTAAAGAAAGAATTTCTTCATATGAGCTGCACCAACACCACAGTTTAAACCAGCTCCATCAAGGAGTCCACTCTGGGTAGCCTCCTGCAAAATCGTTTTATAATGAAAACCAGTACGGCTATATCCCGTTGGTGTCAATGAAAACTGACCGATAATAAAGGCTTCCGGACAACTCTTTCTGATATATTCTGCCATTTTTAAGACATACTGCGTATCCGGAAATGTTTCTAATACAAAAATATCAGCACCAGCCTCTAAAAAGCTGTCACATATTTCATAATACTGTTGTAAAATGTCTGCCTCTTCACTGTCTCTTTCTTCTAAAATAGGGCCGATATCTGCCGCTGCAAATATCGGATATTCCTCTTGATATACTTCTTGCGCAGTTTCTTTTGCCAATTGGTAACCCGCAATGATTAATTGTTTCAATGTTATATTTTCAAACGCTTCTGCCTTTGCCTGTGTCAAAGACAAGAAAGTTCCTTCATTCGCCAAAAAAGTATTACTTCTTAAAAGCTGCGCCCCATTTTTCACATAACTTCTATGTATTTCTCTCACCAACGCAGGATTCGTAATATTGGCTTCCTCAGAGCAGATGTAATTTTCTTTTTCTATAGAATCAAAATACGTTCCCATCGCTCCGTCTGTTAATAGTTTATGATTTTCTAAATATTCCCGTATATTCATCCTCATTCATCCTGTTCATAAAACGTTTTGTTGAATCTATAATAATTCCATATAATACATCAGAAAACCCATTATACTATCGTTATCCTATGGAATTACTATACATTGTCATAGTTACAAAAAATCCTGTAACTTCTGTCGGGGTAAAATTACTTGTCGCAGCAGCTACAGGATCTATGTCATTAAATTTCTGTTACTTTACCTTCATACTCAAGTAGCAATCTGCCTTTCATTCCACAGGCAATTGCAAGCTTTCTCATACAGCGCATCATAGAGCGGTTATCATCTACCCCGTAACGGTCAATAATATCTACATATTTATCAATCGCATCCATCGCACTCTTATCAGAAAGATAGAACGTCTCGATAATCTCTTCTATATTACTTCTCTTTGATGTCGTAAAATATAACAGTGTAATCTGAAGTCCAGTAAAGACATTATATAACTCTCTGTTATAGTCTGCCATTCCAGATTTCAAAAATGCGTACAAATCACTCAAACGCATCGTATCAATATCATCAATATGCATATCATAGCTTCTTAACTTATTCTCTACATCAATATCCATGATAATAGAGCTAATCATCATCGCCACCTGAAATCCATCAATATCATTTCTACTCTTCACAGTTAATACCGGTGCGTTATTACTCATCTGCTGACAATAAATAATATCACGAATCAGCGCATTTTCAAAGAGGTTATCTGCTAAAGTATTATCTACTTTTACAATAAATTCTTTCTTTCCGGTATCCATTGCAACCGGACGGCTGCAGTCTTCCTCATTCTCCGGATCTAACTTTACGATTTTAATCGGATAAATCAGTCCTCCTGTAATGTCTTTATAAATGGCTTCTGTCTTTTCAGAAAGCACTTTCCCTAAAATTTCCATTATTGTTCTTCCTTCCTTCGTATCCTGTAATAAACTTCTCATATTTTAACAAAATACTTTCTCTGATGCAAGGAAGATTTTTGTTCTCCCCCTTCCTTCCTCTGCTATTTTTTACTAATATCTATCCTCTTTTCTCCCATAATACGCTTCGGCCCGTCCAGATATCTCATTATAAAATGCTGCCTCAGCCGCATAACGATATGGATTAATAAAAATAAGTCCTATTCCAAGCGTTAATATTCCAATAATATACCATCCAATAAAGCTGAATCTTAAACAAAATAGTTCCCATTTATGCTTTTTCATAATCTGTTTCGATGCTTTAAATGCCTCGTGCACTGTAAAGTCTGGTCTTTCCTCAAGAATATATGGCACCATCGCATAGGAATATTTTGTGATAATTCCTGGCGCAATCAGCAAGACATATCCCAGTGACAGAGCAAAAAACAATGTAATCTTTGCACAAAGCACTCTCCACCAATCAGACATTCTGCTCCCCAGACGATAGATTCCGTTCTTTCTTCTGTCTAAGAGAGCCAGATTAAAATCAATATAACCAAGACGTATTACTCCTCCAATAAAAAAGTAAATCAATGCTATGATTGTCGTACCAAGAAATAAAATTGGATAAAATCCCGGCAAGCCAAGCGGGCTGATATTTGCGGAAAAATCCAGGAT
>JABLTS010047964.1_pt1 | contig 11566 bp, 10 predicted proteins | sample 7160081 | NCBI WGS metagenome assembly JABLTS01 (sample SAMN14651231, study PRJNA627086) | human gut metagenome | isolation source: feces | host: Homo sapiens
CGGTCGGTCTGGGGTTCGAGTCCCTGAAGGACCACCATTTTTATTGGGGAATAGCTCAGCTGGTAGAGCGGCGGTCTCCAAAACCGTAGGCCGAGGGTTCGAAGCCTTCTTCCCCTGCCAAACACCGGACAATTTGTCCGGTGTTTTTTACGTATTCCTTGACTTATATCTTGATTTGAATTATGATGCTTTTGTAGACCTGATGTGCGAGCTTTCAGCGTTCGGCGCTGCCTCTGCCGGTGTAGGGTCTACTTTTTCATTTGTGCGTCTTGTAGTCTTGTGATAATGAGGTTTCAATACACTTTTTTGAACCATATTTTTATCAAATATTTGCGTAATGATTTAAGTGCGCGATCTGTTGGGCATTCATTTCACGCAAGCTTTTTTGATTGATCAGCATAATGTTTGTTGACATTTTCGCTTGAGGTGGGTAAACTGTTAGCAGAAGTAGGCGCACCACTTCTGCTGCTCACTGCTTTAGTAGGCGGTACGGTGCGCCTGCCATTCTATCTGTGCATTTTTCAAATTCGCGCTGTATATAGCCGTTGCTTTTGTTTGGCATCTTGGGCACTATGACCCTTGCTCCCGAATATAAAGCAGCGGCTTTTGCCGCGTCAATATGTAGGCGTTCATTCTGCCGCCGCAGCTCGGTAATGCTCTCCGGCTCTCGGGAGTAGCTATTGACATTTTTGCTTTAATCGGTTATACTTTCGTCGAAGTTGGAATTCTGCTCCGCGCCTCTGATTTCCAGAGAGTGCACTTCAGCGTTTCCAACTTTTTTTATTTTGCCCCTTGTGGTATACAGAATCGTTCTGCCATCCGAAGCTTTTGCTATATCATCTTAAAGAGCATGGCACTGCGCAGCTCGTCAAGGCTTATATCGCCCTGTGGGGCGCGATAGGCTAACTACACATATAAGAGAAAAGCTCCTGCAAGATGATCTTGCAGGAGCTTTGAGTTTAGATATCAGAATGCCTTGACAAACTCCATGTAGCGATGGAGCATTGCTGCCATCTCGGAGCGGAGAGCGGTCTTGTTGGGGCCGAAGCTGCCGTCCGTGTAGCCGTTGACAACACCAACAGAGGTTGCCCAGATGATCGCGTCGCGCGCCCATGCACCTACGCTGGCCGCGTCGGTGAAGTTGGGAACGCCGCTGACGGTCGGGGAGCCGGAGTAGCGATAGACCATGGTGACGATCTCAGCGCGCGTTATGGAGTCGTTGGGAGCGAACGTCGTGGCGGTCTTGCCGAGGGTGACTCCGGCGTTATATGCCCAGATGATCGCGTCGTAGCACCACTTTGCGCCGATATCGGTGAATGCAGGGATCTGCATGCCTTCGACGGAAGGCGAGCCCTCCATACGATAGAGGACGGTGACGAACATTGCGCGCGTCATCTTGGTGTCCGGGCCGAACTTGGTGGCGGAAATGCCCTTCATGATGCCGTGCTGCCATACATACTCAACATCACTGCGGCACCAAGCGGTTTTGGGAACGTCGGTGAAGGGGAAGGGAACGTATTCGCCACAGTTTTTGCAGCGGATACCGTCGAGGTCGCTGAAATCGTGGCCGGTGGCCTTGATGACCTCGGATACGCTGAGAACTTCATTGCACACGCTGCAGTGGCTGCCTTCGGTGCGGCCGTCGGTGGTGCAGGTGGCTGCGATGGCCGGAGTGTCAATGACCTTGACGTGCTGGCAGGGGACAACCGGGGTAACGGTGAGCTTTGCCTCGTCGGTCACGAACAGGGTGATGTCCTTAAGCGCGATGTTATAGATCACGCATGCGAAGGTGCGGCCGTTATCCGCGGCTGCGGTGTTCTTAAGCGCAAGAGTGTCAGTGGTGCTGAGGGAAACCTTGCTCAGAGCCTGGAAGAGCTTCATTGCGATCTCAAGCTTGCTGCCGGAAAAGTCGATGCCGCCGAGGTCAAGACCCTTGACGACGGAAGGCTCGATCCACATGTACTTGAGGCCGGATGCCTTACTGTTGACCTTGACATTGAAGGTCGCGGTTTCGCCTTCATTCACGGTAACGTCTTTGGGGCCGGTAACATCAAGCTTGCTGCCGATAAGTCCGGCGATAGCCTTGAGAAGAGTGTATGCATCAAGCTGCCCGAGAATTCCGCCGATATCGCCGTCGCCGCCGATGAGTCCCTTGAGGATCTCAATAATCTTATCGGTGTCGATATTGCCGTTGCTATCACCGAACAAGCCCCTGAGGATATCAATAATATCCTTGCTGTTGAAGCTGCCGTCTTCAAGAAGCTTCTTTAAGGTATCGTAAAGCGCGTTCATATCCATATCCTTGAGCTTCTCAAGGAGCTGCTTGGCGGTATCGCTGTCAAGGCCGAGCTTTTCGAGAATTTGGACGATCGTGTCGATATTAAGCCCTTTCAGAAGATTCTCAAGCTCGCCGTTGGGGTCGCCGCCTTTGATCAGGGCTTGTATTTTCCCGACGATATCCTGAATATCTATACTCTGACTGTCCGTTGTATCGTCGTTCCCTGTGACGGATACGGCATCGGCAATGGCATAAACGGGCAGCAGCGTGAATACGAGCGCCAGAACCATTACCAGACTGATAATTCGTGTTCTCATTTTTTTCCTCCTTGCTCCATTTGCAAAAATCATAGTGTCAACATACGACAAATATTATACAGAATTATTACATCACTTGCAACGGTATTCATACAAAAAGTTTAAAAACAGCGAAATAGCCAGTTATATAAGAAAATAATTGTGCATAATTTGCACTGACATGACGATTATACAATCATATGTATGTCGTTTCCCGACGAAACTCGGCCGGAACGTCGAATATTGATTCGTGCTCGCTTATCGCAACCTCGCGCAGATCAAAGCCGCCGACGGAAACGCACCACCGGGAGGACAGGCTTTTTGCTATGCAATAGTATTTTTTTGTGATTCTTTAATGATCTGCCTTTTTGCATATTGCGCTTCCGAATATCACAGGCTTTTCCCTGCCGTGCAGGGTCTGCTCGAAGATTTCCTGCGGAAGATCGAGCACACCTTCTTTGAACAGCAGAACGATCGTCGAGCCGCCGAAGCGAAACAGACCTTTCTCCTCGCCGCGATGGATAACGCCTGCCTGACGGTAGTTTTCGATCTTGCCGACGAGGCATGCGCCGACCTCGATCTGCACAACGGTACCGAAATTTTCGGTGTACAGCATGCAGTATTCACGAGTGTTCTGCATAAACACGGGTCTTTTGCGCACTACTATCGGCTGCACGGGATGATAGCGCCCCTGAATGTGCCAGTTGCGGCTTTTGAAGCCGTCGTCGATGTAGCAATAGCGGTGGTAATTCTCAACGCCAAGCCGCAGTACGAGGCAGGTGCCGTTTATGTAATCGTCTGCGATATCCGCACCGCCTACGAGATCCTCGACGTTGTAATAGCTGTTTTTTATCGCAAACTCGGAGTCGCTGCTTATTTTATACGCCGACATGTATCCGTCGCAGGGGGAGATGAGCGTGTCACGGTCGGTGTTTATCGGACGCGCGCCGGCCTTGACCTGCCGGGTGAAAAAGTCGTTGAAGCAGCAGTAATCCTGCTTTATATAGTCGCTCATATTGAGTGCGTTCGCGCGGATAAAGCCGCTGATGCGCCGGGTCGAGAGCTTCGTGTCCATATAAGCGCCGATGATTGCAGTAAGTATCGGGTTAGTCATTATCTGACGTGCCGGCCAGCCGAGATGCTTGAAGTAGCAGCAGGTAAGGCCGACGGCCATTTTCTTTGAAGTCATATCTTATCACCATTTTTAAGCTTTCTTTTTATAAGTACGCAGAGCAAAAGAACACCGCAGAACACTATCGTTGCATAGAAGCTTATGCCGCGGCTTAAAAGCTCAACGCTCACAGGCTCGTGTACGATCTGCCTGAATCCGCTGAGCAGGATGAAATCCGCAACACCGACCGCTCCGGGGATGGGAACCGCATTCGAGCCGAGCACGGCAAGCGTCTGCACGGAAAACGCCTTGAACGCGCACTTTGCCTCGCCGCCGACCGCAAGAAACACACAAACCGAAACAAGTATCACTGACAGACGCTGCGCAAGATTGCACAGGAACACCTTTATTAGCAGCCCGGTTTCCTTTTTCAGCAGTGCGCCGCATTCCTTATACTGCTTTATCATTGCAAGCAGCTTTTCATACTGCACGTCATAGTCCTTATAAACATGTATTTTACACAGCAGCCTCAGCCCCCAGCGGCAAACCTTGAGGATGAGCTTTTCATTGAAAATGCACATGAGAAACAGTGCGATAAACGCTGTCTGAACAATGACGCCGAAGGCAATGAAAAGCTTCGGAACAAGGCTCATGCGGCAAAGAATGCCCGGATAAACAAGGCAGCACACAGCACTTATAGTAAGTATGGCAACCGTGTACATCACAAGGTTCAAAAGCAATGCGATAGCTGACACCGCAGCCGGAGTTCCGTACTTGAGCATTAAAATAAGCGCTGCCGGCTGGCCGCCGGTCGCAGACGGGGTGATCGCGGAAAAGAAAATATCGGAGGCGGAAAAAATAATGCCCTTTCCGGCTGGAAAACCATGCCCGAAGAATCGGCAGGTGCATTGCAGACCGAGTCCCTCAAAGTAGATAAAGCCAAATGCGCACAGCACGGCAAGCATTATCCACACAGGATCAGCACCCTTTAAAAAGCATACAAAACGTCCCCACGAAAAGCCTTTTGAGCAGGATGTGACGATCTTTATCGTTATTGCCGATATGGCAGCCAAAAGAGCTATCCACAGCAGATTGTTTTTAAGCGTATTTTTCATGAGCTTTTCTTTCACAAATCCAAGCAGCAGATCGAACAACTGTATGGGTTTTATTAGTACAGTTAGTATACACGCCTGTGATATGTTTGTCAACGCTTTTACATATAAGCGTTGACAAAAATGAGCATCGGGTAATATAATTCCTCTATTAGGGCAATGTTATACCCCAATGCACGAAAGGCGGATCTGCTAATGAAAAATGTAATTGAATTGTTTGGCTCTATGGTGTTTAACGACTGCGTCATGCAGGCGCGGCTGCCAAAACAGGCATATAAGCAGGTCCAACGCTCAATAAAGCTCGGCGAGCGGCTTGACGGCGAAACGGCCGAGATAGTTGCAAACGCGATGAAGGACTGGGCGATAGAAAAGGGCGCAACGCACTTTACGCACTGGTTCCAGCCGATGACCGGCATCACCGCCGAAAAGCACGACAGCTTTATTTCCCCCAGTGATAACGGCAGAATAATCATGGAGTTTTCCGGCAAGGAGCTTATCCAGGGCGAGCCGGATGCGTCAAGCTTCCCGACCGGCGGACTGCGCGCAACGTTTGAAGCGCGCGGCTACACGGCGTGGGATCCGACCTCGTATGCGTTTATCAAGGATAATGTCCTTTGCATACCGACGGCGTTCTGCTCTTACGGCGGCGAAGCACTGGATAAGAAAACGCCGCTTTTGCGCTCTATGGAGGCTCTCAACCGTCAGGGACTGCGCGTGCTCCGTCTGTTCGGAAATAACGACGTCACGGCCGTAAAGACGACCGTCGGCCCGGAGCAGGAGTATTTTCTCATCGACAAAAGCGTTTATGAAAAACGCAAGGATGTAATGTACACCGGCAGAACGCTCTTCGGCGCGCAGCCACCCAAGGGTCAGGAGCTGGATGATCATTATTACGGGACGATAAAGCCTCGTGTCGCCGCGTTCATGGAAGAGCTTGACGAGGAGCTGTGGAAGCTCGGCGTTCTTGCGAAAACCGAGCATAACGAGGTCGCGCCTGCCCAGCACGAGCTTGCGCCGATCTACACAACGACCAATATCGCGGCAGACCACAACCAGATAACAATGGAGCTTATGCAAAAGCTTGCGCGGAAGTACGACATGGTGTGTCTGCTGCACGAAAAGCCCTTTGCCGGCGTTAACGGCTCGGGCAAGCACAATAACTGGTCTATGACGACCGACACGGGGTTAAACCTTCTCGAGCCGGGCGAGACTCCGTATGAAAACGCTCAGTTTCTGCTGATGTTGTGTGCGGTCTTGCAGGCTGTCGATGATTATCAGGATATGCTGCGCATATCCGTTGCGAGCGCTGCTAACGACCACCGCCTCGGCGCGGCGGAAGCGCCCCCGGCGATAATCTCGGTGTTCCTCGGCGAGGAGCTTGAGGAGATACTCGAGGCGATAGAAAACGACACGCCGTATGGCGGCAAGGAAAAGGAGCAGATAAAGGTCGGCGTCCATGTTCTGCCCAAGTTTGCGCGCGACACGACCGACCGCAACCGCACCTCGCCCTTTGCCTTCACCGGCAATAAGTTTGAGTTCCGTATGCTCGGCTCGTCAACGTCCATATCCGGCGCAAACGTTGTTCTGAACACCGCCGTTGCCGAGTCGCTGCGCAAATATGCCGACATTTTGGAGAATGCCGATAATTTTGAAACGAGTCTGCACGAGCTTATCCGCAGCGTTATAAAAAAGCATAAGCGCATCATATTCAACGGAAACGGCTACGGCGAAGAGTGGCTCAAGGAAGCGGCCGCGCGCGGACTTAAAAACTTCCGCACGACGGTGGACTGCGTGCCGTATTACCTCGACATAAAGAACGTCGATCTTTTCGCGCGTCACAGAGTGTATTCCGAGATCGAGCTTGCAGCGCGCTATAAGATGAAGCTTGACAACTATTGCAAGGTCATTCGCATCGAGGCGCAGACCATGCAGGAGATGGTCTGGCAGGATATTCTCCCGGCGGCAAGCGCTTACTCAAAGCAGCTGTGCGATACTGCCATAGTTAAAGCGCAGCTCGGCATCGACAATAGCTTTGAAAAGGATCAGGCAGCTAAGATAAGCACCCTTATGAGCGAAACGGTCAAAAATGCGCAGGTATTGGCCGACGCGGCCGAGTCTGCCGACGAGTATTCGGATAACTACACAAGAGCATCCGTTTTCCGCGACAAGGTGCTTCCTGCGCAGGAAGCGCTCAGAGCAAGTGTTGACGAGCTTGAAGTCAATACGGCAAAGCAGTTCTGGCCGTATCCGACCTACGGCGATATCCTGTTCAGCGTGCAGTAAGAGCTGGAGAAGGGGGCTTAGCATTGGAACTCAGTAAAAAAACCGTAAAACGAATATTGCTCATCATAACGTTCACGGTGCTTCTCATATGGGCGATATATAATCACAAGCTGCTGCTTAAATACATCGGCGAGCTGTATTCGCTCATTTCGCCGTTTGTGATCGGCCTGTGCATAGCGTATGTGGTCAATGTCATCATGCGGCCGATCGAGCGGCTGTGGATGAAGCTTTTGAGCAAATGCAAGGGCAAATGGGTCGAAAAAATGAAGCGCCCGATATGCCTGCTGCTGAGCATACTGCTGGTCATCGGCATTATTCTTGCCGTCATATTCATCATCATGCCGGAGCTGAGCGACTCCGTGTCCTCGCTTGTGAGCATGGTGCCCTCGTATGTATCCGAGGTGGAAAGCTGGTGGGAAGCTCTTGCGCTGCGCCTGGATAAGTACGGCGTCGAGCTGCCGCAATTCAGCTTTGATACGGATAAGTTTATTCAGATCCTCAAGGACGGCGGAACAGCTGTTTTGAACACCACCCTGTCGGCAACGACGTCGATCGTAACGGCGGTCATAAACATCGTGCTGGCGCTTGCGTTTTCCATCTATGTTCTTGCTCAGAAGGAAACGCTCAAGCGGCAGTCGAAAAAGGTGCTTGCAAAGCTCATGAAGCCCGAGAAGATGCAGAAGCTTCTCGATATGCTCGACCTTATAAACCGCACGTTTACAAACTTCATAACCGGCCAGCTCACCGAGGCTGTCATCATCGGCGCTTTGTGCTTTATCGGCATGTCGATATTCCGCATGCCGTATGCCCCGGCGATATCCGTGCTCGTCGGCTTCACGGCGCTGATCCCCGTGTTCGGTGCGTTTATAGGAACCGCTATCGGTGCGTTCCTGATCCTGCTCGTAAAGCCTATCCAGGCTGTGTGGTTTGTTGTGTTTATAATCGTCCTTCAGCAGTTTGAGGGCAACCTCATCTACCCCAAGGTCGTAGGCAAGTCCGTCGGCCTGCCCGGTATATGGGTTCTCGTTGCTGTTACGATCGGAGGCAACGCAATGGGCGTTGTCGGAATGCTCATAAGCGTTCCGCTGTGCTCGGTGCTGTATGTCGTTGCGCGCAACGCCGTAAACGGTTTGCCCCTTGCCGGAGAAAAACCGGAGCCGAAATCAAAATAAGGACGCAAAGCTCTCGTATCCTGTGATACGGGAGCTTTTTTATACGGGTTACCCATGCAAAACGTCAAATTTTTAATGATAAACATTAAAAATCGTTTGACATATCTTCGAGCCGGTGATACTATCGATTTAACGTTTTACGTTAAATAATTTACGTTGATCACAATCGAAGGTGGCTTTTATGGAGAAAACCGTGAAGCACAGATTTTTAAATAACGCGCTGTTTACGGCGCTGATTGTTCCGCTGGCCTTTTTTGTCCTGCGCGATACGATCGCCGTTTTGACAGGGCGGATGTTTGAATCAATGGGCGGTAAGGAGTCGTTTCTGTATCAGATAAACGACGATATTTCAAGGCTTATCATAGCCGGCCTGCTGATGCTGATATTGCCGATCTTCTTCCGCGGAAAGTGCAATTTCGGCTTTAAGGGCGGTCTGCCGAAGCTCGGCATCCTGCTCCCGTATGCCGTCGGCGAAAAGTATGAGCTTGAAAGCTCCGACCCCGAGTCGCTGGCGCTCAATGACAGCCGCGAAAACGGCAGCACCTATGTGTTTGAGTTTTCTCATGTGGGTGTGGGTACGGAGGATGTAAAGCTCACTTTCTCAAAAACCTTGGGCGATATGCCGTTTGCTATCAAGGACTATACGGTGACAGTCGGCTTCAATGCCGACGGCACGATATCCTCGGTTGGGGGCTGAGAAATGAAGAAGATATCCGCTGCGTTCGGCGGCCTGCCGATGACATGGCCGATAGTCTGCGGCTTTGCGGTGATCATCGGTATCTATGTCGGCGTAATAAATCAGATACCGATCCTGCACGACACTTCGTTTCAGGACGTTGCAGTCACGCTCGAGTGGTGGGTGCTGTTTGCGGTTTTGATCGTGTCAAACTGCAAAAGCGCCCGTGAGGCCGGACTCAAATGCCTTGTGTTTTTCCTCATAAGCCAGCCGGTAATTTACCTCGTTGAGCTGCCTGCGATCGGCTTGGACAAGGCACTTTACTATTACACGAGCATTTGGCTGCCCGTTTCGCTGCTGACCCTCCCCGGTGGAGCAATCGCGTTCCTTGCAAAGCGGCAGAATGCTTTGGGCGCAGCGATACTGGGCGTCGGAAATACGATCGTCGCTCTTATGGGCGTAAGCTATTTTCAGCAGATACTCAAAGTGTTTCCACGGCATTTGCTGACGGTGGTATCATGCGCGGCGATCGTTGCCGTAACTGTTCTCGGAATGCAGAGAAAACGGCAAACACGACTTTTATCGGCGGCGATCACCGTTTTGCTGACGGCCGTGATCGCGGCATGGACGGTGCTGAGCGGCAGAACTCTCTAAAGCTGCACTGCGCTCTTAATTTTTGGTGCATTGCGCGCAAAAGAATGCTATAATACAGCTATCGGACGCTCGGGCAGAGCGCTTTCGCAGAAAGGAATAGCACACATGAATTCCGATACTATTTCAAAATTCCGTCTGTTTGGCAAGGCAGGAAAGATAGTCATGACGGTTTTGGCCGTTATAGCGGCGATTATAACGATCTCATGCTGCATTGCGGCCGCTTTCGTGGCGGCTTTGCCGGATAACGCACTGACGGTGCGCGTTGTTGAAAACACCGAGCTGCGCTTCAATGCGGAAAGCTTTGATACATTGTGGAATATTATCGGAGGAAGCTTCAGCTATTCGGGCGAAAGCAGCCCTGAGCAGATACTCGGGGAGGGGTCAGGTACGATAACACCGCCCGAGGATCAGCAGTTTAAAACGGAGCTTAGGCTCTTTAACCGCTCATATGATTCTGCCGAGATCCACTCCGACGGAAATACGAAAGTCATGCAGGCCGAGGCTTCCCCGGCCGAATATATCGCAAGCGATCTTACGAAAGTGTTTATCTTCGCGGCGCTGTTTGCAGCGTCCGCAACCGTTGCGCTTTGGCTGCTCAGAGGGATGTTTTCCGTGCTCACCAAGTGCGAGTCTCCGTTCTGCAATGAAGTTGTGGCCAAGATGCGCGGCTTTGGCTTTTCACTTCTTCCGGTTGCCGTTTTTGCTTCTGCCGCCGAAACGATGCTGGAGAGCTTTTTCACCGCAGGAGAAAGCACCAATGTCAGCATTCAGTGGGGCATTTTGATAGCGTTTGTTGTAACCATGGCTCTGGTGGCTGTTTTCAGATACGGTGTTTGCCTGCAAAAGGAATGGAATGAGACCCTGTAAGGAGGCGGAAGAATGGGACAGATCATTTTGCGGCTGGATCGTGTCATGGCCGACAGGAAGATGAGCCTCAACGAGCTATCGGCAAGAGTCGGCGTGGCCAACGTGAATTTATCAAAAATGAAGAATGGACATATCAGCGCCATCCGCTTTTCCACCCTGGCGGCCATCTGCGATGTTCTCAACTGCCAGCCGGGAGATATATTGGAATACAAGCCTGACGAGGAGTGAAGCTCTCCGGCATATAAAAACGGCATAGTCGTTTATGCGACTATGCCGATATTGTTTTTTGCTCAGTTCTCTTTTTCGTCCTCGCACTGCGCGTTCAGGCGTTCGACCTCGGCCTTAAGCTCTGCGTTCTGAGCCTTCAGCTCGTCGAGCTTTTTGTTCACCGGCGCAAGCTGACGCTTAAGCTCGCCGGAAACGATGCCTTTATAGAACGTATAGCGCCCCGTAAGGCTCACTGCCGACAAAACGACAGCCGCGCCGCCGGCAGCAATGCCGACCTTTTTGACATCGACCTTGCGTAAAAGGTGCATAACCGTGCGCTTATTGAGCTTGCCGGGCTGCAAAAGCTCCAGCGGGCTTATATCCTCGGGCTGAACCTCGACCTCAACGCTGCGCTTTGCGATCTTTTTCATAAAAACCCCTCCAAAAATATCTTTGCCTGTATTATAGCACCATCTCCGCTTTTTTCAAGTCCGCATATCATGAATATGCCGCAGCTTACAAGGTTATAGTCCCTGTGCGAGAGGCAACTTTTTATAACGGACTTGTCGTGGGTTGCTATCCAGCCGAGGCGTATTCCGGCAAGAGAGAATACCTTGGACATGCTGCTGACGGATATGCCCTTGTCGTACAGATCGACGATGGATTCGCTCCATCCATCACCCGGTGGTGACGGAAGCGAATATTATGTTTGCAGGGTGAATTAAAATACAAATTTTGCCCTTTGTCAAGCACTGCGATGAATAAAAATGCATTCTGACGATAAAAAACCGCGAAGAACCGCAGCCTTTTGCCCCACTCGATTTTAGTGAAGAGTTAATAGTGAATAAGTAAAAAGCGCCAAGCTTCTGCGAAGCTTGACGCTTTTTTGGTGCCGGTGGCCGGACTCGAA
>JABLTS010018958.1_pt1 | contig 11522 bp, 9 predicted proteins | sample 7160081 | NCBI WGS metagenome assembly JABLTS01 (sample SAMN14651231, study PRJNA627086) | human gut metagenome | isolation source: feces | host: Homo sapiens
ACATTCGCTTTCGTAAGCATAAAGTTAAGCAGTTCACCTCTCTCATTGCATATCAGGTGTAACTTGAAACCGAAATACCATCCCATGGTGCTTTTGCCTCTTTCTGCATAACCACGGAACACCTTATTCCTTGTTATACGCTTGTTGTGGCATACAGGAATGCATGTACTGTCAATGAAACTTATACCTGTGCATCTGCCAAAGCAAAACAGTTGGAGGAACAGCATCATCTCAACCGCGACTCTGGACTCGAGTTCAACAAAGCGGTTATATGAGAGCTGCTTTGGGAACAAATCGTGCAGGTGCACCTTGACATAAAAGAGGTAATAATGCTTGAAGTTGCGGAAAGTATTGAAATGAAAGTAGATGAGTATTGTCATGATTTCCGACCGGCTCATAGTACATTTCCGATTGCGGTGCTTACGCCCGTCTGGCTCACAAATGGACATGCGGGCAATCTCTTTATCATATTCTTGGCAAAAATCATCGATAATACAGAAAATTTCAGTAATTTTGTCCTTGGTAATCTCCATAACTATAGTATCCTTTTACTTTATAACTAATTGATTTACAACCATAAAGGTACTAAAAATTATTGAGATTACCAACTTTTATAAAGACTTTCTTATCCCGAACTCAGGTAAATAATAGAGACGATATAAATGAGGACTGTAAGCGTCATCTGTTATCGTATGATATATTCAGCCTTTCCTTTATTATACATATGCCTTTTAAGAAATAAACATTAGTCTACTTTTTAAAGTAATTGTATATGGGTAACAACTGGTGTGAAATAAAAACTTTGTTGCAGAATTTCAATGAATTTTATTGGAATTCAGAGATGGTGAATAATATATCTTTGATAAATGATTTACGCCTTTCAACAAACATCCATGAGACAGCACACAGCAGAATTCTATATAAATTGTTATGTGCCCATGGGAAAGAAAAACGACAGTTCTTACAGTCTTTTCTTGAGTCTGTGGGGTTGGATATTGAACTTGAAATAGATAAGGTTAAGATAAAAGTAGAATCTGGGCATATTGATGTGCTTATTTATGATGAGTTGAAATACATCATTATCGAAAATAAGGTCAATCATGCTTGTGATCAAGATAGACAATTAATACGTTATATAGACCAGTTTTCTAATAAAGATGTTTATGTTCTTTATTTGGTAAGGTCTGATAATGACAACGATCCTTCAGAAAAAAGTTTGCCTGTAAAAAGACGACAGGAGTTAGAGAATAACGGAAAGTATAAAAAAATATCTTACCAAACACATATCTTTAATTGGTTACGTAAGTGTAAAGAAACAGATATAGATAATGAACTCTTAAAATCTGCACTAGTTCAGTATTGTAATTATATAGTGGAATTATTTAAAGGAATGGAAATAATGAATGACAAGGACATTGAAAATTTCGAGAAAGAAGTATTGGATTTTTCTGCAACAATGGACTCCATTGTTAACCCGATTGCTCTTGTCGAAAAAACTGATGAGCTAAAGCAAAAAATGAAAACCTTAAATGAGGTTGTTGAATCTTATAAAAATTATTTGTGTGAACGTTATCTTGAATATTTTAAGGTAGAAACACAAATAACGAAATCTCGTTTAAATAATTCTCGCCAGATAGAATTTTGTATCCAAATAAATGGGGCAAATGTACAATTCATATATGATTTCTTAAAACATTATCAGTACGTTTGGTTTGGAGCTAAATATCCATTGAAAAGATGGAATGGAGAAGAATTTGACTCAAACACAAGTAAAGATATAAAGAAAATCATAGAAGGAAATCGTATGGATGGGTATGGGTTGGATAATGGCGATAATTACGCGAAGTGTGTAGAAGATGATTTCAAGAATTTTTATAGTGATAAGGATTATTTCTGTAAATACTGTAAAGATAACAAAACTGCAGTTGAAGAAATAAAAAAATATAAAGAAATAATAGAGTCACTTGCGACAAATAATAATAGGTGTTAATGAAAACCGTTATCTATTCAAGTCTTGCAGAAATCAATAACCGAAACGATGGATACAATAGATTATAAAAAGATAGCATATTTGTTAGGATGCTATATGGTAATAGTTGATAAGGAAATCAATCAGATGGAGGTTGATGTCCTTGATAACTATCTGCCATTATCTAAGGATGATGAACTTTATCATCAGAGGATGCAAATCTTCTCTGATGATGAAGAACGTATTAAGCTTAAAGATTTACTTGACAAGTTGGTTATGGCTAATTATTCTGTTGCTGAGAAAACGGAAATAGCCACCCTTCTTGCTCGAATAGCTTATGGTGATGATTATATGGCAAGTTCAGAATTGGAATTGCTTATTAAGGTTGGTAAACTTTTAAAACTTGATATTGGACAAATCATCGAAGAAACCCAATCTGAGTCAAATAAAAGAATAGCCTCTTCTCAACTATCTTCTTTAAAACGTTTTGTAGGAAAAATGGAGAATACTATCTATCAGAGTTTTGCAAATTCTGATAAGAAAAGTGTTGTCGATATGATGTTGGGTGGTCTTGGTTATTCTGCATCCATAGCGCAAATCACTGAAGATGCTGAGAAGGATCTTTATCGTGTTTCAAGAATAGTTGATGATTTGAATCGTTTGTTGAATGAAGAGTATAATCATTTGGCAAGAATCAAACCATCTTCGAAGAAAGTTTCTAAGGAAGTTTTGAAGATAGAAGAAATTATTCAAGGAATAAGAGGCAATTTTAATGAAATAATAGATAATAGTTTGAGTAGTAATAGAGAAGTATTGGATAAGAAAAGAAGGAATATCCGATACTTTACTATTGCTTTTATGGGTAGGACAAAGGCAGGAAAGAGTACTCTTCATAAAGTCATCACTCAACAGGAAAATGATGACATAGGAGTTGGCAAATTACGTACTACCCGATATAATAGAAGTTGGTATTGGAATAAACTTCGTATTGTTGACACTCCTGGTATAGGTGCGCCTGGTGGTGAAGCAGATACCGAAATCGCTAAGTCTATTATAGATGAAGCCGACATAGTTTGCTATGTTGTGACAAGTGACTCTATACAAGAAACAGAGTTCGATTTCTTTTCAACGATAAAAGAAAGAAATAAGCCGTTATACATAATTTTAAATGTCAAAAGTAATCTTAATCAAGCCATTCGTTTAAAAAGATTTATAGCAAATCCAAATGATTGGAGACTTGGTGATGGCCCTCAATCTATTAAGGGACATATAGAGCGCATTCATGATAAACTTGATGGTAAGTACAACATGGATGCCGTTCGTATAATTCCGATTCATCTTTTAGCTGCGCAAATAGCCCTTTCTGGAGAGCAAGATTCAAAGACTTCTAAGATACTATTTGAGGCTTCTAATATATCTGAGTTTACAAATTCGGTAAAAAAAGAAGTGCAGTTGTCTGGTAGTTTGAAGAAAAGTTTGAGCGTTATTGATGGTACTTCTTATCAGATAAATACAATATGGCATAAGATTTACGCTGACTTGAAAAGCCTGAAGGAAGGTAATGAGGTATTGAAGAAGAAACAAACGAAAAATTATACTTTTTTTAAGAATGAGTTAACTCAAGTCGAACAATACTTAAAGACCATTTTTCAAGGAACAAAAGACGAACTTCATAATCGTGCTTCTGCTTTTGTAAGCGAGCATTATGATGATGAAAATGCAGGAAAAGCATGGAGTAAGGACATGGTTGTGAAGTCTATAATCAAAAGACTTGAACAAAAAATCCAGGACAGATTTAAAGATTTGAATGAAAAGATAAAATCAGAAGTAGAGGAGATGATTATGGACATGCGTATATCTCTTGCTACAGATAATATTGGTTCCAATGTTTCTGGTGAGTCTGTAACCAATACGCGATTAGCAGCAAGTGTGTTTGTTAGTATAATGACAGTTGTTGCTCCAATAATAATTTCAAACATATGGAATCCTGTTGGATGGGTTGCTGCTGTGGGTGGTTTTATTGTTGCAATTATTGGTTCTTTCTTTACGAGTCTATTTACTTCAAAGTCAGAAAAGATTAGAAAGGCTACAGAAAACTTGCGTAAGCAACTATGTGATAGTATTGATTCTGGTATTGATAAGAATTTGAAACAAGTTCTTGAGAAAACAAGAAAGTCAATAAATGATACATATAAATCTATTGATTCGGTGTTGAAAGCTTATACTAAAAATGCCGATAATATAATAATAGATATGGATAAACTTGTTAAGCAAGTTCAAGAAAAAGAGAACGCTATAAATTCTTTGGTAAGTCTTCGAATTCTTGATTTTGTTGGCAAGAATCCTGTTAAAGAAATAAGTATAAACGAAATGAGTAACCAAGTGTTATGTGATGGGTATCCTGTTGAAAGAGATTGGCAAAAGCAATCTATCAAGTTCCTATATAACACGGGACTTTCAGACAAGAATATTCAAAAGATAGAAAAAGCAACTCAGATGACAATAAAAACCAAATAATATGGCACAACAATTTAATTATGCAGTCTACCAAGAAAGACTTAGTAGACTGGAAGCTAAAACTCGAGCGTTGTTGAAAGAAACCAACAATACAGAGTTGACTCGTAAGATGGACTCGGAACTTGCTAGCTTGCAAGACCGTAAAGAACTACGCTTGGCGTTTGTAGGACAATATAGTTCTGGCAAATCTACTATTATTTCTGCATTAACAGGTAGAAAGGACATCAAGATAGATGCAAATGTCGCTACAGATCATGTATCGGAATACAAATGGAATAACATTGTTCTTATGGACACTCCGGGTATTCTTGCAGGTAAAGTAGAATCGCATGATGAGAGTACTAAGGCTGCTTTAAAAGAATGTGATTTGATATTTTATGTCTTAACCTCCCAACTTTTCGATGATGTATTATTCAATAATTTCATCGATTTGGCTTACAATCAGCATTTTGCTGACAAGATGTTTATTGTTGTCAATAAGATGGGAATGGAGTCGGGAGAGTTTGACCAACTTGTAGACAACTATACTATCTCGTTGGAAAAAATATTCTCAGAAAGAGGCTATGAACTGAAAAACTTTCCTCTTGCCTTTATTGATGCGGCAGACTATATGGATGGTATTGATAAAAACGACAATGAGTTTGTTCAATTAAGTAACTTTGAACATTTTATAGATATGCTCAACGTCTTTGTCGCTCGCAAGGGAATGATAAAAAAGCAATTTGATACTCCTGTTAGAATTTATCAAAGTTATCTTAAAAATATTGCAGTTACTGCTGTAGACCAGACTTTGTCAGGCTTCTATAATCAGTTTGAGCAGAAATTACGTCATAGCCTATCAGACTTAAAGCGAGATACTAATAATGATTTGTCTTCGTTTGCTTCTATGGCAATGGGTAAAATCATTTCTTTGTCAAATGATATCGGAGGTATTGACGAAAATGAATGGAAATGTAAGCAAGAAGTATTAAATTCAGAATTGCAGAACATTATATCTAATACTTCTGCTAAGATTGAAAATACAATCAACTCAAATTATGAGCGATTGATGAATGATGTCAATGATTTCTGTGGTAAGGATTCGCTTGTTAAATACTTTGGAGATATAGATAGGAAATTGGCTTCTCCTGATATCAGCATTGAGGAGCATAAGAACCTATCTATGCAGAAAAAAGCTTTAGATCTTTTAAAGCAGGGTGGTGTACAGATTGGGAATATGGCTCCTAATGTAACAAAATTAGCAGGTGGTATAAGCCAAGCTTCAGGATCTACGCTCCATAAAATGGTGTTAGATGTTGGGCATTTCTTTGGAAAGTCCTTTGGACCTTGGCAAGCAGTTAGATGGGCAAGTAATATCGCTAAAGTTGCAAAGTTTGGAATACCGGTAGTTTCTGCTGGTATTGAGATTTGGATGCAGTTTAGAGAAGATTCTAAAGAAAACAAGCGTTTAGAGCAGATAAAAAGTGCAAAGAATCTGTTTGTCTCTACTTATCAGGTAGAAATAAATAAGGTTGCAGAGCAATTTGAGAAGTATTTATTACAGGTATTTGGTAATTATACCAATAAGCTGAAAGAGATAAATCACTCTAAGACAGAGTTGATAGAAGCTTCTAATAAGAATGATATTACGATTAAGAAGATCAGTGAGCTGGATGCGGAATATGCAGACTTCATTGATGCTATAGAAGTAGATGAGTAATTATGTTCAAGTATAATTATTATGGCAAAGAATGAAAATAAAATTTTAGAGGAGTTGAGACGAAGAGGCGGGATTTGTGCAGATCCAGCTCCTGGAGTCGGAGGCATTATTGGCTGGTTGACAAGCTTGTTTACCAAGAAAAAGTAAGCCGCATATACTTTTTTTCTTGATGTTCTGCCACCATTTGACACATCTATATAGTTATTTTGCAGCCGAAATCAAATGTGTAAATATATATAAGGTAAAGTGAAAATGGAAAAGAACATCAAGGAAAAAGTATCTAGGGGTTTTGAACGTAGTGTTGGAAATTGTGGCGAATAGTTTTTGGTTCTTCTTCTCAAAATGTTAATGGAACCAGAAGGAGGAGGCTGATAAAAGCGAATGCTTTGGTGAAACGGGGTATTGAGTGGAATGCTACTATCGAATATATTCTTAGGAATGTGTGGACTGTGGAAACTGTTGTAGAAATCATTCAAGATTATTTCGACAAGTTGTTTATTTCAAGATTTAATATTGTGAAGATATAATATGGCAAAGAATTTTGACGAGATTCTGACTTCAATGTTAGAACAATTAGAAAACAATCCTGACCAGGATATTGATGTGCTGGTTAAGGGTGAGTGTGAGAAAATGGGAGTTTCGGAGGAAAGCATGGCATTACTCTCTGAGACTAACGAGTATATTGATGGCTTTGCAGAGAAAATGGCTGCACTGCAAAAGGCTAAGGAGGAAGGCAAGTCTCGCAAGCAATGGATGCTTGAAGAGATGGACAGAATATTGGAGGGACGCGACGAGCAAGAGAAGGCAGAAATCGTCTCTGCCATTTCTGATGCTGGTGAGAATGTGAATAATGAAACCTTAAACGAAGAGGAGGACTAAGATTATGAAGTTTATTGCATATAACGAAGATGAAGGTCGTAATGAGTTTGTTTCTCATGTTGAAGGTGAAAGTCGTAAATATTCAGCTCTCCAGTCATTGTTGTCTGGTCGCAAATTAGAACAAGAAGAAGTAGAAAGCCTTAAAGAGTTCAAGGAGGTTCAGCAATTCTTGGACTCACCCGTAGGTGATTCTTCTGAGGCTAAGTTGAAAAAGGTATTTGCAACTGCAATTATAATAGCTAATGAGCAAGGAACATTACCTTTTTCTATTGAAGACAAGAGTCCGATTGCTATTGCGAGTGCTGTTGACGAAGGTCTGAACCGTGTAAAGCTTTCGTATAAGCTTGCCAATGAGGATTTGGATGCTATTGAAGTAGCAGACAAATTGATTGATGCTACGGTGGCTCGTCTGATAACTGTAGCTGATAGAGTTATAGAGCGTGGAGTACCGGTAGTATTGAACCGCGTTTGTGATGTAATAGCAAAGGTATATCCTCCTGCTTCGGTTTTCGTTCCAGTTATAAAGAATGCAGAAAAGTTTATCGTGCCAGCAGCAAAAGCGGCAGTACGAAAAGGATTAAACTATGTGGCTGAAGGCGCAAAAACGGTAGTACGTTCTGTTGCTAAAGGTTTAGATAAAGCACGTAAGAAACTGATTTCTTGGTTGGAATTATAATATTATGCGCATAATAGCTAAAGCCAAACCGATAAGAATAAGAATAAAATCAGGCGGGGAGGAACACTTCTCGCTTGATTCTTTGCGTCAGAACCTCAACGTACAAGATTTGTGGCCATTGATAAAGGATAATCGCCTATCGAGATGGTTGAGACAGTTGGGAGAAACTGAATTAGCACATTCTGTAGAGTCTTTAATAAATGAAGAATTTGATGAACATGCATATTTTTATGTGCTTAAACTATTCTTGAAAGAACAATTCGATAATTCTCAAATTCATGATATCTACTCTCTGTTTGGGTATTGGCATGATTGCGAAAAAAGAACGTCCAAGAATTATGATTCTTTACGTAAGTACTTGCTTAGCCAATATGAAGGTGCCAAGTTTATATTTAAGCAGTATTCTGAGGAGATTTCTGATGGTGAATGGTGGGAAATAATCAGTAAATACGAAAATAAGGAAGACCCTGAATTCTTGTTTAAACAAGGAAAACTTGCATTTGAGGGATTTACAAAAAGTGATGGAAGCAAATCCAAAAACATCATACTTGGCATAAAACTGATAGATAAGGCTGCCGAACTTCAAAATCAGGAGGCTGTTGATTTTGTTAATTCTAACACCTTTGGTACTGCTCGGAAGAGAGCGATGTTGACTCCTAAAGTAAAAGAGAAAATAGATAATTTGATTTGCAGATGGAAGAATGATAAGATAGGCTTTATAACAAAAAAAACAGCTTATGATGAGGATTTTGTTCGAGATGTCAAGAAATTACTACAGGAATTTACCTCATTATGGAGTACTTCTGTAATGCATGATTGGAAAGCTACTATAGCTGAAGCAGAAGCTAAATATGATGACCTTGATGAATCGGATGTATTTTTCAAGGAACGTAAGTTTGTGCTGGATTTGGTACGTTACTCTTATAGTAAAGAAATACCAGGTTTGTTTGTGAAGTTAGCTGAAGATTATCATTACCCATTAGCACAATATATGATTGGTAATAGATTATTGAATAGTATGATAGGCTTTACAACCCTACCGATAGGGGGCAATCCTTTCAATCCTTTCCGTTCTTTCCATCACCCGTCAAATCTCATTGATGGATTCTGTTTCATTAAAGCTAAGTTTCCTGAGCAATTGAATTTTATCGTTGATCATTTGTTTGATTATTAAACACAGAGCGATGAACAAGAAGATTATATCTGATTTTCAGAAGATGATAGATGTAAATACACCTATTATCTATATCAACGATTATGATTTTGTCCGTATAGATGAAATCATAGAGGAGATTGTTGGCAATAGCAAGGTGTTTGAATGGAATCCTGCAACTGGTACTACCAACTTCAAGACAAAGGAATGTCAAGGATTAGGAGATAAAGACACATTGGAGTTTTTCTTGAAGGAGAAGTATACTGTTGAATCTAATCTCAAGGAAAAGTTCTTGGTGTTGAAGGATATTCAAAATTTTATAGAAGAGCCGGCAATCAAGACTTTGCTTCAGTTGATAGCTCAGCGTAAGTTGTATGACAGGGAATATAATACAACCGTCATTATAGTATCCTCTGTTCTTAAGGTGCCACAAGAATTGGAGAAGTATGTATCTTATTTGGATATTCCATTCCCCGAAGAAGAGGAAATCAATCAGCTTATAGACGAGCATATAGAGGTGAACTGCTACGACAATTTCAAAGATGAGGACAGGAAGAAGCTGATGCCGTCTTTGAAAGGAATGACAAGCTTTGAGATTGACCGAATGCTTGATATGGCGATGAGCAGCAACGGCTCGTTGAGTGCAGAGGATACAGAGATGATTCTTCAGCAGAAGAAATCGATGGTAAAGAAATCCGGGTTGTTGGAACTGATTGACACTCCTGCGTCCTTGGATAGCATAGGAGGTATGAATGCTCTGAAGGATTACCTGAAGAATAAGTCAAGGGTGATTACAGACTTACCAAAGGCTCAGGAATTTGGAGTGTCAATACCTAAAGGTGTCTTTATTGTTGGTATGCCTGGCTGTGGAAAATCACTTTGTGCAAAGGCATCAGCAGCATTGTTTAACACACCTTTGTTGAAACTTGACATGGGCAGTATGATGGGAAAGTATGTTGGCGAGAGTGAAGGTAACTTACGTAAGGCTATCAAAATTGCTGAGGCTGCTGCTCCTTGTGTTCTCTGGATTGACGAGATAGAGAAAGCCTTTTCGGGTGTCGGTGGCAACAACGACATCATGACACGTATGTTCGGGTATTTCCTCTCATGGATGCAGGAGAAGAAGAGTTCTGTTTATGTTATTGCCACAGCCAACAATGCAGACAATCTGCCTCCTGAGCTGAAGCGTAAAGGACGCTTTGACGAAATATTCTGTGTTAACTTGCCGAATAAGGAAGAGCGAAAGGCTATCTTCAAAATCCATATTGGTAAAAAGAAGAAAAGCCTTGACGAAACGGCATTGAATTCTGTTAGTCAGATAACCGACGGCTTTAACGGTGCAGACATAGAATCGGTGGTGAACGAAGCTGTTGAGAAATGTTTCATAGACAGCTTGGATAATAAAGACACAGCCTTTGATGAGAGACTCTTGAAGGACATCGCAAGTAAGACTATAAGCATTTCCAAATCCTGCAAGAAACAGATTGAGAACATGAACAAAGCATTCAAGGAGAATAACTTTAAGGATGCTACAACTGGAGAAATAACAAAATAAAATACAGGAATAATAGAAGGTAGGTATGGCGTTCGCGCCATACCTATATATATAACATTAATAACATATAAATCGTATCATACGATGGATAGAGGAATATATAAATAGTGACTGTGAATTAATTCATCAGACACTAATTAATCAACTTGTGGCAGATAGCTGATATAGACTTATATATAAAAAGTCCACGTAACCCATCTTATAATGAAGTAAATTGTCTATATTATAATTAATATTAAGGCAATGACAAAAAATACGATGGCAAATAAACTTCCAAGGAAGTTAATTCAAAAGATGGAAATCGTTGGAGAGCAAATCAAGCTTGCCAGATTACGTCGCAATCTAAGCATGGCGCAAGTTGCAGAAAGAGCAACATGCTCAGAAGTTACACTATGTAAAGTTGAGAAGGGCTTGTCCACGGTTTCAATCGGAATCTACCTGCGTGTACTATATGCTCTTCAGTTAGATGATGACATATTGCTGTTGGCAAAGGATGACAAGCTCGGAAGAGCATTGCAAGATATGGGACTGAAGCATCGACAAAGAGCAACTAAAAAAGGATAGAAATGGAACGAAACACATATCATGACAGGCCCAACGGCTTTGTGTCCTCAACGTATATCCAGACCATGATGATGATTTATTGTCAAAGACAATAGTAGATACCCCATTAAACGCCAAAGAAATCATGACATAACAAATAAATCAATAGCAAATGAGATTCTTCACACCTTGCAAATGTGGAAATTTGATTAGGGGCGATACTGAAGAAGATTAGTTTGAAAGTCAGATACATAATGATATTAGGCTTCCTACTATCTTGATAGTTTCCCCCAGGTCTTTTCCACAACCAGCAAGGAACTAAAAGGGTAGTTGGAAGCCTACCTGTATTTATACCAAATGGTTTCCGAAGGTAATCAACAAATAAAAACAAAAGATTATGATACAAATAATCCAGAAAGAACAAGAAATCACAAATAACCTGAGTTCGGGATAAGAAAGTCTTTATAAAAGTTGGTAATCTCAATAATTGTTGTAAGTGTCGTTGTTGTTTGTTATGTGAGCGTTGTCGCT
>JABLTS010049007.1_pt1 | contig 11490 bp, 10 predicted proteins | sample 7160081 | NCBI WGS metagenome assembly JABLTS01 (sample SAMN14651231, study PRJNA627086) | human gut metagenome | isolation source: feces | host: Homo sapiens
AAGGTTGTCGATGCAATACTTACCTCCGGCAGGATTGAACAGCAATCCTACAGAAGCTGCATGGGATTACTGAAACTGGCAGAAAAATATTCGCCTGGAAAACTGGAGCAGGTCTGTGCTAAGGCACTTTCTTATTCCGGTAAACCCAGCTATAAAAGTATCAAAAATCTATTGGCTGCTGTGAAGAATGTACCTGGTACTGAACCAGAAGCATCTCAAGCAGAAAAACCACACGGCATAACCAGAGGAGCCAGATACTATGGAGGTAAACAATCATGACAAATCAAAGTACAATCGATAAACTTATTGAAATGCGTCTGACTGCTATGGCGGATGCATTCCGCATCCAGATGGATGATCCTACAATGAAGGAAGTGCCGTTCGAGGATCGGTTCGGTATGCTTGTTGATGTCGAATACAGCAACCGTAAAAACAATCGTCTGAAAAGGCTGATCCGCCAGGCTGAACTTGAGCAGCCAGATGCGAGCATTGCAGCAATTGATTATCATTCTGGGCGAAAACTGAACAAAGCATTGATTAATCGTCTGGCAACCTGTGAATACATTACAGAATACCGGAACATCTTTATTACTGGAGCAACTGGAAGCGGTAAAACCTACATGGCCTGTGCCTTTGGCATGGAAGCATGCAAGCACTATTACTCAGTACGGTATGTACGACTTCCTGATCTATTATTGGACTTACAGGCTGCCAGGGACAATGGAACTTTCTCGACTGCCCTGAAGAAATACACTAAGCCAATAGTACTGATTATTGATGAGTGGCTGCTTCTTAAATTGACAGAAGCTGAAGCCAGAAATCTTTTTGAACTGATACATAAAAGACGAAAAAAATCTTCAACGATCTTTTGTTCTCAGTTCCGTGAAAGTGAATGGTACCAGCAAATCTGTGATGGTGAAAGTACTCTTGCCGATGCCATCATGGATCGTATATCGTATGATTCCTATAAGATCGATATTGAAAGTGTTGACCCATCTAAAGACCTCTCTATGAGAGAAGTATATGGACTGGATCCAGCAATGGCAAAGTAACTTAATAAACAAAATGGGGTTGCTCCGTTAGTCCGGACAGGTGGCTCTCGCCACACCGGACTGGCGGCTCTGCCGCACCGTAATATTCATGATTAGTGACAAACTGAAAAATCAGCAACACTTCTATTTATTTGTTTCAAACTTATTGCTCCTTAAATATATATTTATAAAACGTATTATTATTATTTTGAGGTTCAAATTGCCATGCAAGTTTTTGGGGAATAATCTCTAATACTGTTTCGCTGCCTTTGTAATATGGCTGATCTAGCATTCTATAAAGGAAAAACATGTCTCCTAAACTTGTTTCAATATTATCTAATGCACCTCCATCTATTTTATTAATCTTACAAATCATTAATGCCACATCAATAAAAAAATAAATTGGATACGAACCCTTCTTTAAGTAATATTTTTCGAATATTTCATTCATTGCATTTGTAAATATCGCATTTTTTCTAGCTGCAAAAAAATATCCTGACCAATTGCAAACTTCACCCTTATACTGTAAAAAATTATTACTTGTAGAAAAACAGATAGACGCAATCGATTGATTTTCCAATTGTGAAAAAATATCATATTTACTAAAAAAATATATTGTAGCGTCAATCCACACACCACCATTCTTTTTTAATAAATTAAACCTCAGTATATCAGAAAAAGTTTGAATACTAATTTTTCCTGATTCAAATCCTTTAAGAAGTTCTGGGTGAATATCTGTAAATTCCCTATAATTATGTTTTGAGATTCCAACGATATTACAATCAGAATAAAACTTTTTTACGGTATCCAAGCATTTTTTTACAATTATAGGAGCACCATCAAACCCATCCCACCAGAACACAAACACATTACGCTCTATGCTACATCTATTTAAATCTGTAATACAGTTTGTAAACGGTTTTATAATAGGCGTGATTTCACTTTCTAATTTACCAATTTGCCTATTCATATCCCTAAAAGCATTTTTTCTCTTTATACAAAACTTGCCAGACTGATATGCATTTGTAAACCCTTTATTAACAGAATTTTCTATAAAACTTTTACAAAATGCATACCACCATTTAATTTCTGAGTAGCCCTTCTTTAGTTTCCTATACACCTTTTGAGCTTCATTAAAAACACATATCAATCGCCAATTTTGCTTAATATCAAAAAGTATTCTATTTCTTACCCCATACTTACTAAACACTCTAATCGCATTAATGTAGTACTCTTTTTTGGTTACTGTCTTAAGAATGTTTATATAATCAGAATGTGAAAAATCTTTTAATCTATCCATTAAGGACTCCATTAAAAAATAATATAATATATCAGCTTGATTCTCTTGCAAATTATTTTCTCTTAGCAAAAACGCTAATGCATCCCTTGCTGCCTCAGACCTTAAGCAATGTAACTCAATAGATCCATTCGACATCATTGATGTTTGACTTCCAATATTATAAAAATATGAATTTGGCCTACAAAGACATTTACCAGAATGACAATATTTTAATAGCAAAAATGTAAATATTGAATCTTCCCCGAGTGATATATGAGTAAACTTAATAAATTCATGTGCAATTTTTTTTACGCATTCTGTTCTATACATTTTATTCCATCTGGATATAAAAAATCTATTAGATAATCCAGAAATTGTAGGATCATATAAATATTTGTCTCTATACAAAGAAACCTCATCTACTGTATATTCATGATCTTGGAATAAATACTGCGGTGTAATTACTCCTTGACATCTACGATAATATCCCATAGCAATGAAATCATTATCACCAATTTCCATCAAAAAATTCTCGACAAAATCATTACCTATATAATCGTCAGGATCTAAAAAAACAATATATTCCCCTGTTGCTCTCTTTATTCCTGCTATCGTCGCATCAACAAGTCCACCGTTTTTTTTTGATATAATAATAATTCTATTGTCCTGTTCCTCATATTTTTTTAATATTTCCACACTTGAATCAGTAGAACCATCATTTACGCAAATTATCTCTAAATTCTTATATGTCTGATTTTGAACACTTGGAATTGAAATATCCAAATATGCCTCCTGATTGAATATAGGAAGGATTATTGACACCACACCTTTTTTCTCTATTGTTTTAGTCATATTTTCCTTTCTTTTATTGATCAAATGTCAATGTATATAACATATTAACTATAAATGAGCAAATTTGAAAAACTGCACAATTAAATCTTCAGTATGCGGACAGTAAAAAGTATAAAGTAATTTAATGTTCGCGTAATGTGTACAACCAGCTACAGATTTTGTGCACTTTTCGGTATTTGCTCATTTATAGATATTAATTTAATCTGTTGTTTTCACAAAAATTTCTAATATATTGTCAGTTTTCTAAAAGTCGTATATTTCTGTTTTTTTCCTCATCAAGCGCTATGCCATACAAAAATCCAATTGCCATAAAATAAAATAAATCAAGGCTAATTTCAATCATTGCAATAATCGTTAACACATAAATAAATGATAATATCGGCACAACACTGTTCGATGGTTTCGACTTTTTTACTCTATAAAAAATCACATATAAGAAAATGATAAGCAATACTGTTCCAATAACGCCAATTTGTAATATCCACTCCATTAATCCATTCTGCGTATTATCATAACTGAATATTGTCTGCGATATTGTATAGTCTATACCATAACCATAACCAGTCCAAATATTACCTACTATAGCACTCCTTAATAACTTGTATATAGCAGTTCTTCCGGTTAGTGATAGATCTCTATTAAATATATCCTGAACCAAAAATTCAACTATTGAACTATTTAAAATAGCACTATATCCGATTACAAATAACAAAGATGCTATTAAAATGCTGCAAAACACTTGCGGTTTAATAAACACCGTATACTTTTTTTTGATACTTAATACAAGTATAAAAAATAAAACGGCAGAAATCATTCCTGTATTGCAGTCAACGAAAAAAGAGGAATATATACTTAATATCAGCAATACTATTAATAATGTATTTTTACATATATTATGTTTTTCCCCCTGAAAAAAAGTACTAAATAGCGTTGCAATAAAAAAAAGATGTAAATATCCGACATCAAATTTTGTTCCTACAAAATAGCTAGTCCACCATGTACCGCCAAAAAGTTTTGCCATTTCAGGAATCATATATAGCATTACATCATTTATCACTACAAAACTCCCCAAAATAGATACTATATATTTTTTGACAAATAGAAAGTGATTCACTGATACTGATCTTATTATTAATAAAAAGTAACTACAAATAACACCTGCATCTAACAATGCAGTTATTGTAGGATCATCTTTTATTATTAATCCGACATTAATGTGAGTAAAATATACCATTCCCCAGGCAAAAAATAATAATGCTATTACAAACAACAATGTCATTTTTTTTATCTTTGTTGATTTAATTTTTACGCATTTAACTAAATATATAGCACTCATAATTATCGCCAGTACTTCTATTTTTCGTTTTAATGTATAATTAATGTACACTGTATTGCACAATGCAAGTGAAATTGATAAAAGCACAAGTGAAATAAGCAATATTGTTTTATTAATTGAAATTCTCACTATATTTAATCCTTTCGAATAGGGAACTCTCCATTTTCTATTAACGCATCTTTTATCGCTTCCAAATTACGGTATCCAAAACGCACATCTGGTTCTAGATATCCTCCCTCAGCCCATTCATTCCATGCATACATAAAAATCATATCTTTATGGTATACATCTTTTGCTCGCTTAATTTGTTCACTCATATATCTATGAAACTTCTTTGGATCATCTCCAAAATAAACTTGTCCCCGATATCCTTTTCGTGGTGTATTATCCCATCCCACAAAAGCTCCTGGTACACATTTTTCATTTGATGGAACATGTTCTAATATTGCCTTCCATGCCTCATCATAACTAGTCGTCAACACCTTTTCCTTTTCTTTACGCGAATATTCAAAATATTTTGCTACATCAAATCCCATTTTTTTTTCAAGCCACAAGAAAAAATCTCGTCGAATATTGCGTAAAGAATTCCAAACACCAGATTTTTTTAATGTAGATACATTATTCATATCGTTCCACGCATAACTTGGTTGGAATTCAATATTATATTTAAATCGGCTATCATCTTTTCCAAGAATTAAATCAAATGTTATATTCTGATATGCATAAACCATTCCATTAAACCCATTTTCTTTTGCTAATTTATTCCAATAATCTAACATATCATTTAAGCATTCAATCACTTCTGCTCGATAAATAACCAGTAACGGTTTTCCATCTTCCTTAATATAACGTTCATCCTTAAAAAATTTTAGTAAATATTCAAAATGTTCTTTCCATTCTTTTTTTCCACCATAAAATTGAGGAATTAAAACTTTTTTTTCGTTTACCCAAGCTTTTGTCCATGGCTCATTAGCCCAACTAATACAGAACGGAATATCAATATCAGGATTTGCAAGCATTTGCTCCATTGGCTTTTCAAGCAATAACTTTCCGCCAAACCAATAATGATAATAGCAAAAACCATATATACCATATTTCTTTGCTAATTTTGCCTGCCAAACTTTAACATCGTCATCTAATAAGTTATAATAATTATTATTTAAAGGAATTCTTGGTTGTTCATGCCCTTTATACAATGGTCTTGCTTTTTTTACATTTACCCACTCAGTAAACCCTTTTCCCCACCATTCATCATTTTCTGGTATATCATGAAACTGCGGTAAATAAAATGCTATAATTTTCATATATTATCTCCCAATCATCTAATTAAATTATAATAATCTTGAATATGTTCTTCATTACTTTGTTTTAATGTTTGTAATGTTTCAACATACGAATTTCTTTTTTCTTCATTAAGAATTAATTCTTTTATTCCCTCTGCTATACTTTTGCCATCCATCTTAACTATACAACCATTTGAATCATCAATTTGATCATACACTGTAGCATAGTTAGTTACAACAATAGGTTTACAAAGAATTCTAGCTTCATCTAAAACAACTGATTTTCCTTCAAATCTGGAGGGTTGTACAAATATATCACACTGTGCAATATATGGATACGGATTTTCTCGTATTCCTAACAATTTTACAACGTCCTGCAATTTTCGTTGTACGATACTCTTTTCAATTTTTTTCCTTAACTCTCCATCTCCTAAGATAAACCAGCAAAAATTTATTTTCTCTTTCTTTAAAAACTCAGCAGCATCAATAGCCATGTCATACCCTTTCTGTTCACTTAATCGTCCAACAGAAAGTAGTTTTATTCTTTTTTCATCTTTATATTCATCTGGAATAAATATACGACTCTGATTTTCTATAATTTTTCTTGATGATAAATTAGGAATCATCTTAAATTTATCAGATTCCGTTGGAAACACTTCTTTTAATATTTTTAAACATTCATCTGATATAGTTACTATGGTATTAAATTTTTTAAAATACCTTCTATCCACTTCTGCATTATACCCCATCGCATAATAATCATTATGTATCCATGCAACTTTATTAGGTGCATCTACATATTTACCGACATAATACATTGCATCATCATTCATATATGCAAAAACAGTATTATATCCTCTTATTCTTTTTTTTAGATATTTGCCATAAAAATGTTCCCATCTATATTGCTTTGAACAATTAATGTTAGACTCTTTCAAACGACTAATTGCAGTCCCAATATAGCGTACAAAAATTGTTTCTATAGCTTTCTTATTTAAAATATCACTAATGCTAAATTTATTATACAAAAAGTGCAACTCTGGATCTTTTTTTAGTATTTTTACATTTGTAGGTATTTGTTTTGCTAATGGTCCTCCATCAGTTAATAAAAGCAAGTCGACTGAATATTTTGAATAATCAAACATGTTCAGAAGATTAATCAAACTTCTTTCTCCCCCGCCTAATCCCAAACAACTTATTACAATCAAAATTTTTTTCATATACAATACACCTCATATTTCTTATATTTCCCATTTTAAATATTGGTTTATTATTTCAAAAATTTTTTTATTTACAATACGGTAATCATAATTCAAAGACTTTTTAAATGCATTACTACTATAAAAATAGTAATTACGCATTATCTTATTTATCGCCTCCACAATACTCTCAGCACTTCCATCCGTCTTTTCTGAATCATATTCAAAACTTACAACTTCAGATATTCCACCTACATCAGTAGTAATTATTGGCATACTATAACTCAAGGCTTCTAAAATTGTCATTGGAATTCCTTCATACAAAGAATTCATTACTAGTAAGCTGAATGTACAGTTGGAATAGAAACTATTAATGAACCTTGACAGCCTAATAACTGCTTAGAACTTTGCCAGAGGGATTTTATACCCTTTTGACAGGTTAATTGAGTGATGTTATAGCTGCATGGATCAATTTTTAGATTCATGGTGCAGTTATCAGTTCAGATACTGTTCCGTGAATAATTCAGGATAATTTAATTTTGTATCTTTTTTAAGGACATTCACACTTTCTGGAATTTGTTTACCTAACAATCCTGAATCATTTAATGTAATTAAATCTACTTTATATTTCGTGTAATCAAATTCATTTAATAAATTAATTAGACTTCTTTCACCACCACCAACGCCTAAACAACTTATAACAATTAATACTTTTTTCATATTTTCACCATTTCAAAAACAAGTTTAAGTGCTCAAAGATTTTCTTGTTCACCTTTCGATAATCAAATTCCTTAGAATGAATATATGCATTTTTACTGTAGAAATTATAATTTCCCATTATTTTTTCAACAGCATCAATTATGGATTCTGGAGTTCCATCTGTTTTTTCCGCATCACTACCATACTGCACCACCTCGCTAATACCTCCAACATCAGTCGTGACAATCGGCAAACTCATGCTCATTGCTTCAAGAATAGTCATCGGAATTCCTTCATGTAATGAATTCATAACTAAAACATCTGCCTTTTCCATATGCTTTTTTACTGCTTCTGGAACAATGCCTCCTGTAAAAGTAATACGTTGATTTGAAATCTCCTTCAATTTGTCCATGAGTTCACCCGCTCCAATAATTTTCAAGCAACAATTTGGTTTATACTTTTTTACTGCTTCAATAATTGGTCCTATATTTTTCACAGAGGACAAACGTCCTACAAAAATCAACTTTGGGCACTCTACATCAAATAAATGTTCCGTATATTCCGCATTACAGACTATAGAGTTACCCACATGAAAAATATTGTTACTATAGACTCTGTATTTCTGCTCTGTATCATGATCAAGTACAAATACTCCTGTACTATTTTTTATTATAGATAATAGAATTCTTTGAAATATATTTTTAATTAAGACAGATTTTTTAAAAAAACGTACGTGATCTAACATATTCAAAAATGAGCCGTGCGAAAACACGAAACAAGGAGAGCGCCGTGCAATAATATGAGTAAATGCAAAAGCCTCCGGTGTATGAAGATAGACACAATCTTCTTTTTTTATGTCAATTAATTTTTTGTACTTATATAAACCCTTAAGATATTCAACTCTTAACGATTTTTTCACTGAATTCAAATCCTGATTAGCTTGCGTCACAGCAAGAAATTTAACCATCCCTGCTTCTGTTTGAATGTTTTGGATTTTCCCAATATCTTCTTTTTTTACTGACACACCTACTAGTACAATATTTTCCGAATTTTGTGGATAATATTCTCCTATATATCTCATGAAGTTTTTTATACTAGTAACTTGTCCTCCAACAGGATAATCTCTGAAATTGCTCGTATCAAAAATATATAGTTTACTCATTTTCTTACCTCTTAGTCAACATTCACTCTAGGAAATGCTCGAACGTTTACACTCTCTTTTATTATTGCTTTTTTTATTTCAAACGTAATTTGGAAAACATATAATATGAATTAAAATTTGGAAAACAATCATTTTTTCACTGAATTATAAATATTTTCAATAATTTTGTAGTTTATATCTGAATCAAACTTTTCGTTTGACTTTAAATAAGCATTTTCCTCAAGTTTTTTTTCATCCAGTTTCTGGAATCTATTTATAGCAGCTACTATATCCTTCGACGAATTGTATTGGAATTTAATGCCATTAATACCATCATCAACAATACTTCCAGCATTTCCCAAATCAGTACAAAGTACTGGAGTTCCAACTGAAAAAGATTCTACAATACTCATTGGAAACCCTTCATACCATTGTGTCGGAAGAATGAGTGCTTTACTACTTGCGACAATTTTCAATATTTCTGTATTTGGGACAAAACCTCTATACTCTACATTTATGTTGCTCTCTTCCGAAAATTTTCTGCACCAGGTTTCCATTGGCCCTGTTCCACAAATAATTAAGCGTGGTGCTTTTTTTCCCATCTGTTTCCATGCTTCTAAAAGAAAATTGATACCTTTTAAGTTATCTAATCTTCCTGCAAAAACAAATTGATTCTTACGTTGTTCTTCTGATACAAACTCTTCCTTGCGTTCTACAAAATTGGGTTTAACAAAAACCTTGTTTTCCTTGATTTGCTGTAACTCTAGCAACTTAGCTTTGTTAAACTCTGTCAAACAAATATAATTGATTTTGCCATATATTTTCGTCACTCGGTGGAATGCCGTGCTTATAACACATATCAATGTTTGTGCTTTACTATTTCTGTAGCATCCATATTTCACAGCACATCTCAAACCATGCTGTACACATTCTTCACAAATATGTCCATCACGATAAAAAGTAGCTCCTGGACATAAAAGTCTAAAATTATGTATTGTCTGAACAACTGGCACTTTACATTTTAATGCTGCATAATATACTGCTGGACTAATTAAATTCAAAGTATTATGAACATGTACTATATCTATTTTTTCTGTTTTTATCAGGTTTTTGATGTCTTTATAAGTCTTAAAATTAAATATTGTTGTAAATGGAAGTTTCATCTTTTGAAAGTAGGACATCTCTTTTATCTCCGAATTATTTCTGCTATACAAAATAACCTTGTGTCCATGCCTCTCCAACATCTTTTTTTCATTAGCAACAACCATATCTTCTCCACCCGGAATTTGATAATAATTATGTACTATGAGTACTGTCTGCTTTTTATCCTCCATTCTCACTTCCCCCTAATAATCGCATTCCAAATAAATTTAGTATTCGTCACTAAATATCGCTTAAACAACCTCTTAGGATCCTGCATTAACCGATATAACCATTCCAAATTGCTCTTTTGCATCCACATTGGAGCCCGCTTGATATTTTCTGCATAATAATCAAATCCAGCTCCAACACCAAGCATCAGTCCATCAATTTTTCCCTGATGGGCGGCCATCCACTTTTCCTGTTTTGGCGCTCCAAGCCCAACCCAGACAAAGTCCGGTTTAGTTTCATTAATTCTCTCTATAATTACCTTATCTTCCTCTTCCGTCAGAGGTCTAAACGGAGGACTGTACATCCCAGCAATTTGAATTTCTGGATATTTTTCCATCAACTTCTTTTGTAGCAATTCAAGAGTTTCTTCTTTGCTGCCATAAAAATAATGGCGATACCCTTTCTTTGCAGAGATCTCAAAAATCTCTCCCATTAAACTTGGACCTGTTGTGCGCTCCATATTCTTATGACCGCGTTTCTGACCAACAGTAGAAAGAGGACCGCCATCTGGAATTGCCATTAACCCGCCATTTTGAATTGCACAGTAATCCGCATCTTCAAAACTGGTTACCGTTGTATGTACATTTGAGACACATACGTAGTCTCCTTTTATTTCCGAAATATTTTTTTCGAGATAGTCTACCAACCACTCCATATTGATTGCCGCAATATTAACTCCCATAATATTGCAAGTTGGAATGCGTTTTTTATCAACCTTTCTCTTATACTCCATTTCTCGCACCTTTCCCTCTTTTTCTACTTATACGGAAGGCTCATATTGAGCCGAGCAATTTATATAAAACAGTGTGGTTATCATCCATGCCGGATAATCTATCGCACTGTGGTTATCATTTTTCTCACAGTGACATCTATTTTTCCGACCGTCACTGAGTCTTTGATGTAGACCTGTCATGGGCTACTCACCTAACTTGTTGGCATATGAATTTTGTTAAAACTGTACACATCTTTCCATCCATATTCTACAAGTAATCCCATCCACAATAACAACAAAATCCGCTCCACTTCATGCTCCTTTGCATTCCATGTGCGGACTTTGCCGAATTTTCTTCATACCGATCCTTCCCTCTTCAGAACCATAAATACTGTTTTAAACAGTATTTTAATATCCAGGCTGAAATTCCAGTTACTGATATATTCTGTATCCAGTCTCACAACTTCTTCGAAGTCAGTGATGTCACTTCGTCCGCTTACCTGCCACATACCAGTGATTCCCGGTTTAATAGCGATTCGAGCCCTGTGATGTAATTCGTATTGACGCAGTTCGTCCTGAAGAATGGG
>JABLTS010081696.1_pt1 | contig 11481 bp, 10 predicted proteins | sample 7160081 | NCBI WGS metagenome assembly JABLTS01 (sample SAMN14651231, study PRJNA627086) | human gut metagenome | isolation source: feces | host: Homo sapiens
CCATATTGACCAAATGTATTCACCACTAAATTTATAATATTTTTATCTTTATCATCCAAACACTTTTTGTACCCTTCAAACATCACAAACTTAGGATCATCAATCACATTGTATCTAAAATGTTTAAAAATATTATATACATCTTTATATACCGGCCCATGCACCCATGCCTCACAATTTTCTATAAACATTTCTCTATCATTTAACGCAAACGAAAATCCCTGTATATAATACAACAGCTTTTGAAGCATTAACGGTGTCACTTCATCCATTCTTTCAAAAATGTAGGATATAACACCAATCATTTTATTCGAAACAGTAAATATATTTTTTAACTCATTTACTTTGATCATAGACTTTTTGAAGGCACTCATCGCAATTTTATCTTTATTTTCAAGCATTTTTTGTTCCATATATTCAGGAGAAAACAATGCATTACGAATCACATCTGAATATTCTTTAGATGGAACCTGTCCTAATAGATAGCGAGTAATCGTTATTTCGCCAAATCCTAATACGATTGATAAAGGTGCCTTGCCAATATTATAGAGCTTCATTAAAGTATAAATATCCTCAATGGTCACTAAATTCTTTAATTTCCTATATTGTTCATCGACTTCATGTACATTTAAATCAATAATACCAGGAACACTCATGAATTCACCACATCGATCACAAATAGCACAAGTAATTTCAAAAGTTAATTCTTCACCGCGAATCATCTTTTTCACCAACTTCTTCTGTAATGTATAAGATGTGACATCCCTGCACTCTACACAAAATTCTGTTTCTCTTTGCATATAATACTGCCTCCTTTTTATATGTTATCGAAAATAATAAACGAGTGGATACTTTTGTTTATGAAATGATATGACGATCACAAATTTGTTTTCAATCATATTAAACTTGATGTATAAAGGAACCACTTCACTTTTTTTTCATACCTCTTCATTAAAGAAATCTCTTTTCCAAAGATATATAGCCATTCATGTTGAAATTGAACATGTTTATTTTGAACTTTTTCACAGAAATCATCTTCTGTTAAATCTAATAATATGATCTTAATTCGCTCTTCATCAATTAAATACTCATCAAACAACGATAAATTTGTCATTCTGTTTGAATTTAACGCAATACAAAATTTATTCTGAACTATCAATTTCTTTGCTCTACTGAGATAATCAGCAATTTCTGATTTATCAATCAAGATTTTCACCTCCAAGAAAATGATGGCATTTTTGATTATTCCTATCATAATCATATCATGTGATAGTATTTTGTCAATATTCTATCATCACAAAGCAAACAAAAAAAATGCATCCTTAAACAGATGCATTATAATATGTCGCAATATCACTTTCTGAAATATAGCCACACTCAGCCATCGCCTTTAATACGGCATATTGTTTTTGTTTGGCTTGGGCAAAATGATAAACTAATTCATAATTGTTTGGCGATTGGGGAATTCCTGCAAGTAAAGAAGCCTGAGCTATAGTCAGATCTTCTGGATCTGTATCAAAATAACCATAACTTGCTTCATAGATACCAGTATAGTTATTTCCATAATTGATCACATTCACATATAGGGCAATGATTTCATTTTTAGAATAATGCTTCTCCAAATAACGAGCTACAAATAATTCTGTACTTTTACGATCCCACGTACCATCAAACATACCATATAAGTTTTTAGCGAGTTGCTGCGTAATCGTAGAACCACCACTCTTTAATAGATCATCATCAAATTGGGATACCAGTGCACGCATAAGCCCAATATAATCAACGCCTCCATGATCATAAAAACGACGATCTTCTATTGCCACCGTTGCTCGTACGAGTTCAGGTGATAAATCATCATATCCGACAAAAGTAGATCTAGATGTGACTTCACTTACCACATCATCCACAGATTGAGATTGCGTTAATTCTAAATAACCCCAATATCCTTTACCAAAAAAGATGCCTACAAAGGCAATAATCAAGATTAATAATAATTTAAATATAAACTTAACAAACTTTTTCATACCTAAACATTAACATAACAAAAAGAACTTGTAAAATTACAAGTTCGTAAGATTAATCCTTTAAAGTCACGTGTGAAGCATCTTTAAAGATTGAATTTGCCGCAATCTGACCACGCACACGAGATAGTGGATATACATTTGTGTGTGGACCAATAATCGTTCCTGGACAAAGTACAGAGTTACATCCAACTTCTACATAGTCCCCCATCAAGGCACCAATTTTTCTTAACCCTGTTTCAAATTCTTCAACCACATTATAATTTTCATCTTTTCTTCTTAAGATGATATTGTCACGAGCACTCTTTAAATTACTTGTGATACCCCCAGCACCCAAGTGAGAATGATATCCAAGAATACTATCTCCTACATAGTTGTAGTGAGGTGTTTCTACATTGTCAAATAAAATACAGTTCTTTAATTCCACACTATTTCCAACCACGCAGTTTGCGCCCACTAAAGCACTTCCACGCACAAAGGCACAATGACGAACCTCTGTTTCAGGACCAATGATGCATGGAGCTCCTAGATATGCACTTTCAAAGACATTGGCACTCTTGTGTACCCATACGTGTTCTTTGACTTCCACATAATCTTCTCCTAAGTTTTTACCTAGTTCTAAAATCAAGTCTTTGATTCCCGACAAAGCTTGCCAAGGATATTCAAACTTTGCTAAATAATCCTTTGCCAAAGTATGGTCTAAATCATATAATTCGCTTATTTTGTACATAAAACTTCCCTCTTTCTTACCACTCAGGCTCAAATTTGAATTCAACCTGAACGTCATCTTCATTTATATCTAAAATCGCATAGCTACATGGCTTTCCATCTCTAGAATGCGATAAAGATCCTGGATTTACTAATGTAACACCATCGACACGATCTAAAAAGGATACGTGTGTATGTCCAAAGCATACAATGTCACAATTCAATTCTTTAGCACGATTCACCAATTGTTCACTTCTTAAAAAATAAGAGAACCGATGAGAATGTGTTACATAAATTTGATGTTTACCAATCGGTATGATTCTTTCATTTTCAAAACGACCAAAATAATCATTGTTTCCACGCACAATGATATAGCCCGGATAATTCATCGGATCATCCTCTAAATCGCCACAATGAATAAACAATTTCGCATTCGGATGTTTTTCCTGGATCGTTTTTAATATATCGTTTCTTCCATGAGAATCACTCACAACAACTATTTCCATAAAGTCTTTTACTCCAATTCATCCGGAAATGACATTTGTTCCATGCCCTTACCACTATCATGCATGATTTTAGCGGTTTTTACACCCACATAACGAAGCATAAAAGGCTGATACCAATGTCCCGTCTTCTTTTCTTGTTCTTGTTGGTAACGAACTACAAAACCATAGCGATACGCATTTTCTTCAATCCATTCTATACGCTTTTTACTTTCTTCAGACAATTCTTCTTCAACTTTTGAATAATCATATTCATCATCGACATATTGCCTACATAGATTGATCCATTCATCCTGACCCTCTAATACGATTGTATACCCGAGTTGCTGCTCATTTTTACCGGCACTAAACATATAGTGGTCAACACCCTCATATTCTTTGGATGCGTTGACATATTGATCTAGAATTTGTTCATAATTCAAATAACCACTGACCAAATTCAAATGATCCTGCCCATCCATAACAGACGCATACGAATCTAACATATTCGTTAGATCTTCGACCATACATGTTTGAACTAAGATCGTATTAAATGTCGTAATCTTTTCTGGTATATACTTATATACCGTATTTTCCTGATTTAATACGACATACGGATTGGTTGGATCAGCAATCAATCTTAAATCTGAATATAATACAGCTTCGTTTTCATAGAACGTCGTTAAATCAATATATGAATAGTGCATCAACAATTGTTTTAAAGAATCATACGAAAAATTCTTTCGAAAACGATTCACAAAATTGACGATATATTCATTATCTGCATCCTGCGTTTCCTTGGCTTCTTTATAATATAACGTATTTTTTAAATTGAAATCTTTCAACTCTATAAAATCCATAAATTTATCCGGTGAAATATGTTGATTTACCAAATAATCAATATCATCACTATCTAGATATTTTAATAAAACATCACGATTTTCATCGGTTGTATAAGGATATCGAGCTAAAGGATCATACGATTTATCCATGGTATATAGACAATATAAGCCCACCGCTAGACAAACCACAATCAATAAAATACGTGCTCGCAATTCTTTTTTACTAATCAAAATAAGTACCTCACGCACCCCATTATACTAGACTATTAATTCTCATGCAAACGAGCATATAGAATCTTAGCCACATCTTCTGGAATCACTTCACTCAATTGTTCTACACTCGCAAGACGCATCTGCTTCATGCTTTTAAAATGCTTCAACAATTCCTTTTTACGCTTAGGCCCAATACCGCTCACCGTATCCAATACAGATTTTGTCATAGACTGATCTCGAAGTTTTCTATGATACGAAATCGCAAAGCGATGCACTTCATCCTGCATACGTGTTAATAAGAAGAATAAGCTCGACTTGGAATCAATGGGAATTTCATTTAAATTTACATCCATCAATGCTCTTGTCGCATGCTTATCATCCTTTACAAGTCCTGCTACTCTTAAATCAAGCTGCAACATATCTATAATTTCTTTGGCCGCCGCAATCTGTGCAGCACCACCATCCACCAACAATAAATCTGGCATCGGCAAATGTTCTTTCAACAATCGAAAGTATCTTCGATAAATGACTTCTTTCATACTGTCCACATCACTGCGATACCCATCTAATTTATAATGACGATATGAATTCTTATCGGGTAAGCCATCCTTAAAGACAACCAAACCACTCACATTAAACGTACCTTGAATGTGGGAGTTATCAAACATTTCAACCGTATGAATATCCGCATTGAATATTTTTGACAACATTTCATTGGCCTGACGCAACTCATTATCCTTACGAAATACCAGTTTAAACTTCTGCTCATGTGCTTCCTTGGCATTTTTATAAACCAAATCAATCAGCTTCTTTTTTTCACCACGAACCGGAATATGCACATTCGTATTTAAAGCTTCCTTTAAAACATCCACTGGCGTTCCAGACGGCACCAAAATTTCTTTTGGCACCACATTTTTTTCATAATACTGCATGATAAAGCTAGTAAAGGCATCCATCTCATCTTCATACAACGGTGTAATTGACATATTTCTTTCCAATAATTTTCCTTGACGAATAAAGAAACCTTGAAAAGAAATGTATCCAGAATCCACATAATATCCAAATACATCACGATTCGCACGATCTTTAAAGTCAATCGTCTGTTTTTCAATGACATGCTCTAAGGCTTGGATCGTATTATAGATTTCCTGCGCTTTTTCAAACTGCAAGTTTTCACTGGCCTCCATCATTTTAGCCTGCAAAGAATCCATCACCTCTTTGGTGTCTCCCTGCAAAAACTTCTTAATTTTTTTACGCGTCTTTTCATTTTCCTTAGGATCAATCTCATGAATACAAGGTCCTAGGCATTGGTGCATGTGATAGTACAAACACGGAGAATCTGGAATATGACGACATTTACGTACACAAAAGATCTGATTGATCAATCTCACAATTTCATAAGCCGACTGACTACTTGGATACGGGCCAAAATATTCACTCTTTTTATTTTTGATATTTCGTGTTGTACGCACCACAAAATTATTCTCTTTTGTGATCTCAATATATGGATATGTCTTATCATCCATAAACATGATGTTGTAAGGTGGCGTATGTTTTTTTATTAAATTGATTTCTAATAATAAAGCCTCTTTTTCACTGCCCGTCACGATAAATTCAAAATCACGAATGTGCGACACTAAACGCGTCGTCTTATTGTTGTGGGTACCATGAAAATAAGAACGCACACGATTCTTTAATACTTTTGCCTTACCCACATACAATATATTCTGATTCTCATCTTTCATGATGTAACAACCAGGAGAATCTGGAAGTAAGGCTAATTTATCTTGTAGATGTTTAGAAACACTCATTTTATCCCCTACTTTAATATAACGATAGTTGCACCAAGTCCACCTTCACTTGGACCGGCACTGTTAAACTTAGAAACATTTGGCTGTTTCTTTAAATCCTTCCATACGGCTGTACGCAAAGCACCCGTACCCATACCATGAATGATACGTACTTGTTTAATGTGTTTAACGACAGCTTGATCTAAATATTTATCTAAAGCAGCAATGCCTTCTTCAACACGCATTCCAATTAGATTCAACTCCAAAGGAAAACGACTAGATACCGATTCTACATGCGCTTTATAAGTTGCTTTCTTGATTTGTGGCTTATGCATAGGCTCCAACTTCGAAATTTTCACCTTCATCTTCATACCATTCGTTAAAACGGTAGCTTCATTTCTTCGAATATCCACAATTTCACCATGCGAATTCAAGCCTGTGATTTTTACATAATCACCAACCTTAAATTCTTTCTTATCGTCTTCAACTTCTTCAACATGCTCATTTAAAAGATCCAGTTCATGCATCTTTTCAATCTGCTTATGCTGCTTACCCGTCTTTTCTTTACGAAGCACAGTTAAGATTGCTTTGGCCTCTGCCTTTTTCTTTTCGAGCATCTCATTCAATTGTTCCTGATACGAGGCATCCAATTGGGCCTTACGCTTTTCGATTTCTTTTTCTTTTTCGTAAGCCTCCTTTTGAACGCGGTGCGCATCTTCAATCAATTGATTAAAACGCTCCTTTTGTTTCAAGACATCATTTTGAAGTTTTTCTAATTTCTCCAATTCTTTTTCTGTCTGCTTTTCATTTTCATTCTTTAAAAAATTCGCTCTTTCTAAAATGGACTCTTCTAAATTGTATTCTCTGGCAATATGGAAGGCATAACTTGCTCCAGATACACCAGGAATATATTTATAGGTTGGCTTTAATGTTTCTGGATTAAACTCAACACTCGATACTAATACAGAATCATTCGCTTTTCCATATGTTTTTACTTGCGAATAGTGAGTTGAAGTAATGATCGTACTTCTTTTTGAAATCAAATACTCCAAAATCGCAACTGCAAGACTGGCTCCTTCTAATGGATCGGTACCATTTCCAATTTCATCCAATAAAATAAAACTATTCTCATCGCTTTTCTGACAAATATGAGAAAGACGAGAAATATGACTTGAGAAAGTCGATAAGTTATTTTCAATGGACTGATGATCTCCAATGTCAAAATACATCGATTGATAGAATGGTAAAATGGCTTTATGACATAATACGGGAAAGGCTGCATGGGCCAAAGCTACAAAGAGTCCCATTGTCTTTAATGTCACTGTCTTACCTCCCATGTTTGGTCCTGAAATCATAAGGCAAGCTTGTTTATCATTTAATTCATATGTGTTACAAACCACTTTCTTTTCATCAATCAAAGGATGTTTGGCATGTTCTAAATACATGGAGTGATCTCTTGATTGTAAAGATGGAATGCATCCATCATAGCGTACTGCCCATTTTGCCTTTGTGAAAGCTACATCAATTACAGTTAATGTTTCTAATGCCGAAGTTAAAGACAACGCATTTTTCTTAACTTGCATCGACAATTCCTTACAAATTCGTTTCTTTTCTTCTTCAATACGAATCATCAAAGAAGAAATCTCATTATTATCAGCTACAAAGCTAGATGGTTCAACATAATAGGCAAGTCCTGAACTGGATTGTCCATGAATCATACCGCCAAAGGCATTCTTGTCTTGGGCACGAACCAAGACAACAACACGTCCAGATACAGTTGTCGTCATATTTTCCATCAATTTTGAACTATTCTTCTTTAAAAACTGTCTTGATTTTGATTGTAATGCTAAGCGCGTATCTACCAATGCCTTATGCATACTTTTTAATGCGGGTGTCGCATCTTCTTTAACCGATCCTGTTAGATCAATCTTTGAAATGATTGAATCCATCAAACGTGTACATCCATCCATAGATTGAGCTAAATTTGTCAGTTCTGGATAATCCGATGAATCCAAGCTTTGTTTGGCTTGTTTGACAGCCGTTAAAAAATGGTAGATCGAAATCAATTCTTTACTTGTTAGTGTCATCTGTTTCGAAGCTTTTGAGACTGGTAAAGAAATATCATTCGCTCCTGATAAAGAAAGTAAGTCTCCGGCTTGTTCAAACTGAATGGCTTCTTTGGCATAGTTTAATTGTTCTTGTATTTCTAATTTATCAAATACAGGCAACGCATTTAAAATTTTTTCTTTGGCGCAAGAAAAGCTAGAAAACGCAGAAATCTGTGTTAATACACTTGAAAAATCAATGGCCTGGTTTAATTCGTTTCTAAAATTTTGTTCCATAAAATACTCCGTTCTCACCTATTTTAACACAAAATTTATGGTAAACTAAATAAGGTGATTAAAATGGCAACATTGACAAAGAATATGACAAAAGAAGAGATCTTTCAATTAAAAAATCGATTATCTCCATTTATATTAAAAGAAAGTACACCACAGTATACGTACTATCAAATCAAAACGAAAGAATGTTCGATTACGGCATATACAAGTGGTAAAGTTGTATTTCAGGGAGCCGATCTTTCTTGGTTAGAACCGAAACAAACGCATAGTGAAGCACAAGATCAAGCGGGCAGCGATGAAGTGGGTACTGGTGATTATTTTGGTCCAGTTGTAGTGGCTAGCTGCATTGTCACAAACAAGGCTCGCAAAAAACTTGCACATCTTGGCATTCAAGATTCAAAGCAGGTGGACGATGTAAAGATTCGTAAGCTTGCACCTATCATCAAGGAAGTGTGTCCACATAGTATTTTGATTGTTCCCAATTCAAAATATAATGACATGCATGATACTTGTAATATGGTGGATATGAAGTGTCGTCTGCATAACCAGGCTTATGTAAATTTGGTACATAAAGGATATACGCTTCCTAAGCAGATCGTTATTGATCAGTTTGTGCAAGAAAAAAGTTACTATCGCTACTTACAAGGCTTTCCTGAAGTCATTCGGGGTATCACATTTGAGACCAAGGCCGAAAACAAATACCTGGCAGTAGCTTGTGCGAGTATTCTGGCAAGAAACGCCTTTCTAGAAACGTGGGATCTTATGGAAGAAAAATATGATTTCAAATTTGAGAAGGGTGCCGGAAGCAAGGTGGATGTGTGTGGCAAGAAATTCGTACAAAAATTTGGAAAAGAAAAGCTTTACCAAGTGGCAAAGCTTCATTTCAAAAACACACAGAAGATTGGAGTTTAATTTCCAATCTTTTTTATCGTCTTCTTCGATCATTTTCAGCTAAAGAATAATAACGCTTTTTATCTTCATACATCTTTTGATCGGCTTCTTGTAAAGTTTCAGATAGATTTGGACAAGTTTCTTTCCATACACAACCTGTCGCAACACTGATTTCTAGTTCCTTCATTCGTTTCAATAATTTTGCATATTGATCAAAGAATAAGAGTTCGGATACATCTTGTTCAATGACCACAAACTCATCTCCACCTACACGATAGGAATTATCTAAGAAGATTTCTTGTAGAGCATAGGATGCCGAAATAATGAGTGTATCTCCTGCGATATGTCCCATTTTATCATTGATTTCTTTAAGTCCATTTAAATCTAAGTAAATAACACCTAAAGAATGGAGTTCTTTATTTCTATTTTGTTCAAGATATTCATTGAAGTGATTGCGGTTTTGTGCATAAGTTAAAGAATCTACATAACTTAAATTCTTTAATTTTGTCTTCTCTTTTTCTCTTTCCATAGCCGTTTTAATAAAGAAACATAAAGATTCTAAGAAATCTTTTTGGTAGTAATTCTGTTTTGGATTGTCTACCGCAAAAACACCTTTGATTTGTTTATGATCCATAAACGGTACAACTATAATACTATGAATTTTTTGTTGCATAAAACTCGCATAAATTGGACTTGTATATGGTATTTCATGAGTCACATCTTCTATATAATAAGATTTTTGATTTTCAAAGAATTGATTGATTAAATCTGTATGTCCTAAACATAGTCGAACCATATTTTCAATGTGAATGTCATCATGTCGTTTTCCATATTCAAAGATGCCATTTACCTTTTTATTGTCCATATCCAAATCTAATACGTAACACCTTTCAGCTTGATAAAACTCACAAATGATCTGAAGGATTTCATCAATGGTACTTTCTTTATACAAATCATTCGATAATTTTCGAACACATTGAATTAATGTATTGGATACATTTAAATCTTCATTTAGTTCATTCGATTTTTTAGAAATTCTGCGAACTTTTGTGATATAGAATCCACAATACAATAAAAGAATCAATATTTCACAGATGACCATGATCATATAATTGTTCTTTAATGTCAATACATTCGCAAAGGCATCCTCTTCATTTACCATAACTAAAAGTTCCCAATTGTATACTCCAACTGGTTTATAAACGAAATATTTCTTTTCGCCATTTTTTCAGAAGCGAAAGCACCAGATTTTAAAGAATGAATTTGTTTCAAAACATTCTTCTTTGGCGACAATAATTTAAAATCCGTATCTGAAGCAATATTATCAATATTCAAATCTTGATTATCCATCACGACCTGTCCATCGGTTGTATCAATAATTGAGTTGTGTGTCTTTCCATTCAATATTTTTGTATAAAACTGATCATCCAATGTGTCACATTGAAGTACTCCTACTAAATAAGCGATTACCGTTTCATTTTGTTGAATAGGCACGTAATAATTCACACTTCGTTTATTTGTCAAAGTATCTGTATGAACTAGATCCATATATTCCGCAGTTGAATTTAATACTAAAAATTCATTGGTGTAAATTTGTTGAACCTCATCATGCATTGTATATAACGTATTATTCTTCATCAACAAATCAACACGTTCAAACAAAGATACATCTTCAAAAGTACTAAGTCGATCTTTATATTCTTCATATGTAGGTAAATGGTCTTCATTTGAGAAATCTTTTCCAATCAAGCGTAAATAATTCAAATCATCATTTACACGATTTTTAATACTTTGAACCATGGTTTCACTCGCATTTTCTAACCGGTTAAAACATTCCTCTTCTTCTTGTCTTAAACTAATATTGTATGTTGCGAAAGTCAATACCAGTATCAAGACCATAACTACAAGCGTAGGCATTAACTGCGTTAATTGTTTTTTCATAACTGTTTCCTTTACATTCACCATTAATTATATACCTTATGAACGAATGTTTACAACAAAATAATAACCAACACCAAAAAGGAGTAACACTAGGCTACCCCTTTGTGTGATTATTGACTTTCATTACGCTTGTTGTGCTTCTTCTTCATCATCGTCATCAACGTTTTTCCATTTACGTCCTACGAAGAATACTACGATTTGTACCAATCCAATAACAACCATCCAAATTGTCCATTGATCTGTCCAAGTCC
>JABLTS010004360.1_pt1 | contig 11470 bp, 9 predicted proteins | sample 7160081 | NCBI WGS metagenome assembly JABLTS01 (sample SAMN14651231, study PRJNA627086) | human gut metagenome | isolation source: feces | host: Homo sapiens
CCGTGCTTTTACTTATCAAATGCCCTAATAGCTCAATGGTAGAGCACACGGCTGTTAACCGTGGTGTTACAGGTTCGAGCCCTGTTTGGGGCGCTTTAAGGCTCCGTGGTCAAGAGGTTAAGACATCGCCCTTTCACGGCGGTAACACGGGTTCAATTCCCGTCGGAGTCACGGATGCAACTTAATAAATGCATGTTTCATACGATGGTGCCATAGCCAAGTGGTAAGGCGTGGGTCTGCAAAACCCTGATCACCAGTTCAAATCTGGTTGGCACCTCTGAGTGGTTCCCGGAAATGTTGAGTTTTCAACATTTTCCGGGTTATTTTTTTGCCTGAAAGACTTGGAACGGGTAACCATGTCTTTGACATCATTTGCTTCAATGAATATTGATTTTCTTTTCTGAAACATTTTTTCTGTATTGCGAGGGTGTCATACCAACATATTTTTTGAAAACATGCATAAAGTATCTAACATCTGAAAAGCCGCAGAGTGAGGAAATAGTTTCTATCCTTCTGATTGAGTTTAATAAAAGATTTTGAGCTGCTTCAATGCGAACTTTATTAATGTACTGCGTTATTGAATAACCTGTGTTGGCTTTGAAAAGTCGCTCAGCATAAACTGGATGAAAACCGAACTGTTGAGCGATAACACTGGTAGAAATAGCTTCGGGATAATGCGTACGTATATATTCCAACATGGCAATTACTTTTGTGTCCATCCGTGCATTTTGTTCTTCTCGCATCGTTGTCACTTCATAAGAAGTCTCTAATACAAGATAGCTGGCAAGGTAATGGCATCGCCATGTAACCTGATAATGATCTTTTTTTGCCATATCTAAAAGAAACTGAAAAATTAACGATGCTTTTGTCGAAGTGTATAAATTGCCGGCTGCCGGCAAAATATAAAAATCGTTATTATTATTTGAGAAGTCATCGGCCGAAGTGAAATCGATGTTTTTTACTTTTGCCTTTAGATAATTTTGCACAATGTGCTTTACAGCATAGCTGTTTTTAAAAAGATTACTCTCGACCAACTGAACATATGGATCCTGTATGGAGAAATGCATCCAGTAATATGTTAGTCTTTCTTGACTTGGCTTTGTGCCGAAATGAATTATATTCGGGAATAATACAATGAACTGATGAGAACTAATGCTGAATTCTCGATCAGCCATTGTTATATAAAGAGTTCCAGTTTGTACAATTATCAGCACATAGGTATCAATGCAGCGACGAGGATGAATGAATTGGTCAGGACTGTCAAGCATTCCTGAAGAAGCATATTCAATTGGATAATTAGCTGATGAAACCGAATAAAGCATTTCTTTGTTCCTCTCTGCCTTGAAAGCATGTATATATTTGATTTATACAACAAGATAAAAACGAATGGAAGAATATACGCACAATCCAATAAACGTATGAGCCATAGTATAGCATAAAAGTGAACTATTCAAATGCATGCAGATCAATAATAGACGGCAAAATAACGACTATATATCTGAACAAAATAAATTAAGTTGGTTAAAAATTATGGAACACTAGATGACACCATAGAAAAAGGTTTGAAAAAAGCACATTTTGTGTCAAAGCATGCATTTCAAAACATACGACTATATTTTATGATGTGTCTAACAAAAAGCATGGCCGTGCTTAAAAGACATACAAATTGTTGCTAATTGAGGAATACATAGTAAATACTAGGGGGACTTTCAATATGAAAAAGAAGGCGTTAGCGGTATTGCTCTCGATGGCTACTTTAGTAACGTTATTGGCAGGGTGCGGAAGCAGTGGGACGACAGGGACAAGCGACAGTCCGGAGACAACGGAGTCATCTGTAGGTTCGGATAATACATCCGCTTCAAGTGGAGAAGTTGTTGAACTGACATTTACAGGATGGGAAGCTTCTCCGTTGGAGACAGAAGCTGTTGAAAACGGTATTAAAATTTTTGAAGAAGAGCATCCGAATATTAAAGTAAGCTATACGCCGGGGCTTTCCGGGTCGGATTATACCGCCAAGTTACTTTCATCTGCTGCGGCTGGATCGTTGCCGGATATTATGTTTATGCAGTCGACGGATTATAGAACCTTTGCATCCAAGGGCATAATCATGGATATCACAGACAAGTTCGATCAGGAATTTCCTCTGGATGGTTTTATTGATTCTTCCAGAAACATCATGGATTTTGATGGAAAAATATACGGTGTTTCGTCTTGTACCGTAATGCCAATTATTTACTACAATAAAGACCTTTTTGATGCAGCAGGAGTTGAATATCCAAACGCTGATCCTGCAAATGCCTGGACGATTGATGAGTTCAGAGAAGTCGCAAAAAAATTGACCAGTAATGATGTTTATGGGTGCTATGGATTTGAAGTAGAAGGAATGTGGCCAGCACTTATGAATGAAAATGGCGGCCATTATTATGATCCGGAAGACAAGAAGACTCCTATGTTTGATACGGAAGAAAATAAAGAGGTTTTCCAGGCACTTAAAGATATTCGCGAAGTAGATCATTCTGCACCGGATGCAACGACGCTTTCCAATGTTGGTATGACCGCCTTACAGATGTTTGAGACCGGTAAAATAGCTATGCTGTGTGATGGTTCCTGGTCCCTTCAGGAGCTTGCGGCTACAGGAATGAATATAGGAAAAGCACCTCTTCCGTCATTTGAGCAGGCATCTTCCTCTGGACAGGCTCATCTTCATTGCATAAATGCAAAAACGAAGCACCCGGAAGAGTGTTGGGAATTTATTAAATTCCTTTCCGGCGAAGATTATCAGAAATCTATGATTTCGAGCGGACTTTGGATGCCGAACAGGAAGTCATGGTATACAGACGATGGATTAAAGATTTGGTATGACGAAAAGGTCCACGGCGACGATTATATGAAGATGCTTGATTATTTTGAAAATGCTATGGCTGATGAGAGACCTTTCACTTTAACGACAGAAACCACAGATGCTGTTCGTGAAGAAATGCAGTTGTTCTTCTCCGGGGATAAGAGTCTGGATGATGCTACTGCAGATGCACAAAATCGTATGATGACAGCGTTTGAAGCAACACAGAAATAGTTGTACTGTTGTGGGATCATTTATCAAAACGTGATTTGACACATGTTAAATGGCGTTCATTTAGACAATGCCCCGCAACCTTTTTAAAAGGTTGCGGGCGGTGTTTTAAGGAGACGATAAAATGGAAAAAGCAATCATTAAAGCCAGAACGCCAAAGAAAGGATCTCTTAAAAGAGACGATAAGTGGGCATGGGCGATGTTATTGCCCAATATTGTTGGCTTTCTGATGTTTATGGTAATTCCAATGGTGGCAACATTTGTATTGTCCTTTATGGAGTACGATATGCTGACAACACCAAAATTCGTTGGCCTTCAAAATTATAAGGATATGATAGCAGACCCGATTACCAGGCAGGTGACATGGAATACTATTATTTATACGATATTGACTGTCCCTGTTGGAATGATCTTGTCGCTCCTGTTGGCGGTGGCACTTGATAGTATCCATGCTTTAAAGAAATTTTACCGAGGGGCTTTTTTCCTGCCATCTATCACATCTATGGTGGTCGTTTCTATTGTATGGCAGTGGATTTACAATCCAGAGTATGGCTTGATGAATTTCTTTCTAAGTTGGTTTGGAGTAACCCCTCAAAAGTGGCTTACAAGTTCTGGTACTGCACTGATATCGTTGGCCATTGTGGGAATATGGAAACGACTTGGCTACGATATGGTTATCTTTCTTTCCGGCTTACAAGGTATTTCCACAAATTACTATGAAGCTGCCCAACTGGATGGTGCGAATAGTTTTCAGAGATTCTGGTATATTACAGTGCCGCTTTTGAGGCCAACCACCTTTTTCGTATTTGTGATGGCTATTATCAGTTCATTCCAGGTATTTGATCAGGTTCAGTTGATGACTCAAGGTGGACCTGGAAGATCATCTTCAGTTCTTGTTCACTATCTTTATCAAAATGCATTCCAGTATTTCAAAATGGGTTATGCGTGTGCGCTGGCGTACCTTCTTTTTGCAATTGTTCTGGTTATGACTTTGATAAACATGAGAACGGAAAAGAAAATGAGAGAGACATTCTGAGGAAATGAAAATGAAGAAGACAAGTATGAAAAGAAAAAGAATAATTACTAACATTTTTCTTTATACAATTCTGACATTGGGTGCAATCAGTATGCTGGTTCCTTTTATCTGGATGGTATCGTCTTCATTTAAATCTTTGAATGAAGTTTTTGTATACCCACCGACACTATTTGGAAAGAAAATTGTATGGGAAAACTATCTGCAGATTTCTAGCAGATTTGATTTCTTTGCATACTTTCGAAACAGTGCAATTGTGTCAGCATGGGTTGTTGTAGTTCAGGTACTTACTTCAGCTACGGCAGGATTTGTGTTTGCAAAGTTGAATTTTAAGGGAAGAGATAATATTTTTGTCCTTTATCTCGCAACAATGATGGTTCCTTTTCATGTAACTGTCATTACAAATTTCCTGCAGATGTCTAAATACGGTTTGGTTAATACATTGTGGTCGTTAATGCTACCTGCATCTGTGTCAGCGTTTGGAACGTTTATGATGCGACAGTTTTTCATAACGGTTCCTAATGAATTGATAGAATCAGCAAAAATCGATGGTTGTAACCCGATTAAGACATTTATTTTAATTTGCCTGCCTTTGGCAAAATCCACGATAGCAACCTTGTGCATTTTCTGCTTCATGAATACATGGAACGATTATTTTACTCCCTTGGTATATTTGAATGATTCAAGAAAATATACATTGCCGCTTGGATTAGCAGCTATGAAGGGACTTTATTCTACAAACTGGCCAGTTCTGATGGCGGCATCTGTGGTAGCGGTACTTCCGGTTTTAATTGCCTTCCTCTTGGCACAGGATGCTTTTGTTAAGGGCGTAATGATGTCTGGAATGAAAGACTGATAACTTATAATCTGAGGAGAACATTTATGATTCACAATATTGAATATCAACCTAAACTGAAACAAATTGAAGTTAATGATCCGTTCTGGACATATTTTCAGAATCTGATACTGGATCAAGTCATTCCTTATCAGGAACAAATCCTTCGGGATGAAATTCCCAATATTGAGAAAAGCCATTGTATAGAAAATTTTAAAATAGCAGCTGGCCTGTCTCAAGGTGACTTCTATGGTATGGTTTTTCAGGATTCTGATCTGGCTAAATGGATGGAAGCCGTGTCAAACGCAATGGCTCTGTCGGATAATTCCTGGTTTCACGATAAAGCGGACGAAATGATTGAATTGATCGGAAAGGCTCAGGAACCAGATGGATATTTAGATACATACTTCCAGATAAAAATGCCTGATAAAAAATGGAGCAATTTACAGGAATGTCATGAGCTCTATTGTATGGGCCATATGATTGAAGCAACGGTTGCTCATTTTGAGAGTACGGGGGAAACGAAGTTCTTAAATATTGGCAGAAAAATTGCTGATTGTATTGATGAACGTTTTGGCAAGGACAAACACCGTGGTATCCCCGGACATCCTGAAATCGAGATTGCGCTGTTAAGATTATATCATGCTACAGGGGAGGAAAAATACAGAAATCTCGCACAGTATTTTATCGACGAACGTGGAACGGAGCCCAATTTCTTCGCAGAAGAGTCAAAACATAAAGATATCAGCGTTTGGAATATGGATTATGGTGACACTGAATACGCGCAGAACAATAAACCGGTACGGGAATTAGACGAGGCGGTTGGCCATGCGGTAAGAGCAACTTACCTGTACACGGCTATGGCAGATCTGGCTGCGGACATTGGAGATCAAAAGCTCTATGATGCCTGCGAGCGCCTGTGGGACAATATTGTCAACAAAAAGATGCATATCACAGGCGGTATAGGCTCGGATGCAAGAAAAGAAGCATTTTCTATTAATTATGATCTTCCGAATGATACTGTTTATGCGGAAACCTGTGCTTCCGTTGCGATGGTTTTCTTTGCCCGGGAAATGCTTCAGATAAAGCCGGACAGGAAATATTCTGACATTATGGAAAAGGAATTCTATAATGGACTTCTTTCCGGTATGCAGCACGATGGCAAGAGATTTTTCTACGTGAATCCCCTGGAGGTAGATCCCGTGGTTTCGGGAAAAATATATGGATATGAGCATGCTTTACCTGTTCGCCCGCAGTGGTATGCTTGTGCCTGCTGTCCGCCAAATGTTTCGCGAAGCATTACTGCATATGGAAAGTACGCATGGGGAGAAAACGAAGATACTATTTACTCTCACCTGTATCTTGGAGGACTGTTTACTTCTGAAAAAATCCCAGGAGTAGCAATTCATGTAGAGTCTGATTATCCTTGGGAAGGAAAGATTAAATATACCGTTTCGTCAAACCCGAATCAACATAAGTTCACATTGGCTATTCGGATACCGGAATGGGCCAACAATCCGGTTGTTTCATATAATGGGGAACAAATTTCGATAGATGCATGCATTAAGGATGGCTATGTTTACATTGCAGGTATAGAAAAGGTTGAAGATGTAATTGAAGTTCAATTTGAAATGCCTGTACGCAGAATTTACGCAAATGCCAACGTAAGAAAGGATCGAGGTTTAGTGGCAATAGCTCGTGGCCCGATTGTTTATGCACTGGAAGAAAAGGACAATGGACCCAAATTATATGACGTTGTTCTTCCGGACGATGCGGCATTTGAAATCAGTGCGAAAGATGATACTGAAATCGGCAAGTACGTTGGGGTATCAGCAGATGGATTGCGATATACATCCTCAACGGATGAAGCTTTATATTCCTGCACAAGGCCAACTTGCACAGCACAGAAGTTAGAATTTATTCCATATTATTTATGGGGGAATCGTGGCGAAGGCGAGATGCGTGTCTGGGTAGAGGAATGATCGATAGCGTTTCCGGAGATCTTCTGAAAATATGAGGTACCTGTGATTATTAAGGCCATATATAGCTTTTGGGATGAAACCGAAAACTATATATGGCCTTGTATTGAAGATGGGCAAGAGTTAAGAAAACTGCATACGTAGAAAGTGAGAAAATCTGCATATATGAGCTGGAAGACAGAAGTGAAAGAAGTCCGGAATATGACAGAGGGAAATCCGACGAAGCTGATTTTTTTCTTTGCTATTCCTTTGATGCTGGGAAATCTTTTTCAGCAGGTATATACAATTACGGATACGATTATTGTTTCCAGAGGTGTCGGTGTCGATGCGCTTGCGGCACTCGGGGCAGCAGATTGGTATAACTATCTGGTGCTGGGAGCGGTACAGGGATTGACACAGGGTTTTGCGATCCTGATGGCGCAATTTTTTGGCGGAAAGGAATACACAAATCTTCGGAAGGCTTGTGCTCATTCTGTGCGCCTATCGGTAATTTGGACGCTTTTTCTGACGGTTGTGGCGCAGCTTTCAGTGGGACCGGTACTGACGATCTTGCATGTAGATGTAGGCATACGTGGATATGCAGAACTGTACATTCGAATTATATTTGCTGGAATTCCGGCGCAGACGTTATATAACTTCTGCGCAGCAGAGCTGAGGGCGCTTGGCAATAGCAGGGATCCGCTGATTGCGATTGTGATTTCGTCACTGCTAAATATCGCGCTCGATGTTCTGTTTGTTTTTGTTTGGTCTTTGGGAATTGGTGGGGCGGCTGTAGCGACGATTCTGGCACAGACGGTTTCCGGCGTGTATTGCCTTCTTGTTGTGTGGAAGGTGGAATACCTTCATTTCTCTGCGGAGGATGGAAGAAGGGATTGGCAGATGGATCAAAGGCTGATTAAGTTGGCTCTTACGGTGATGCTGATGAATAATATCATTTCTGTCGGGGGAATGATTGTGAATTCTGTAGTGAACCAGCTGGGAGTTGCCTTCATTGCGGGATATACCGCAACCAATAAGTTATACGGAGCACTGGAAATGGCGGCAATTGCATATGGATATGCCATGCTGACGTATATTGGTCAGAATCTTGGAGCAAAACGCTATGACAGAATTCGGCGAGGATTTCGCGATGCGCTTCTGATCGCATTTGCAACCAGTGCCTTTGTCGGAGGTTTTATGATTCTGTTCCGACATCAGATCATTGGTCTGTTCATACCTGCATCCGGAGAGGAAGCGGTGCAGGCTACAGACTATGCGATACAATACCTCACTATTATGAGTTCTGCGCTGATCATTCTTTATTTTCTACATGTGGCACGAAACACTCTTCAGGGACTTGGCAATACCAGAATGTCGATGATTTCGGGACTGGCCGAGTTTATCATGCGAACCTTTATGGCAATCGTGATGACAAGGTTCCTTGGAGGAGTTGCGGTAATGTGGGGAGAAGTTCTGGCGTGGTCTGGTGCGGATCTGGTACTGATGGGGGCCTTACTTTATGAATTCCAGAAACTGAAAAAATTGGAAAGCGGTGTGAACGTGGTTTCCGGCTAGGCGTTCAATGCAATTAGATTCTATTGGATTTCGAGGGGATACTTCCAGGCAAACTCCCAAGCATTAAATTTGATAGAAGAGGAGCCAAAAAGGAGCTAAAAAAGGGACCAAAATTACAGAAGAATGGACTTGCAGAAAGACAAGGTGCAACATGAGCTTTCTGCCTAAGTCTCATCTCACAATAGAACCTATTGTTCCACAGCCGTGAATAGTTCCAACGGAGTAACATCTTTATAAGCGGCTATGTTCAAGAGCATTCCCAGAATCATCGCATTCATCAGCATTCCTGTTCCGCCATATGAAAAGATCGGCAGATTGTTTCCTAACGTGTATTCCGAAAAGAAGGACGAAAGAACGCTCCGTACGGTTTGCAGCAAAATTGCAAGACTCACTCCTGTTCCGATCAGTCTTGCCAGATAATTGCTTTGATGACTGGAAAGCCACAGAACCATCGCAGAAAGAAGCAGCAGAATGAACACAACAATGAGTGCCGGCAGTTTCCCATATATCGCAGCCATTCCAAGGAAGGTGCTGTCCGTCAGAGCATTCTCCACTCCGCTTTTCAGCACAGCAACAGCGTGTTCACTCCTTCCCATCCAATGACTCAGCAGCCACGCCTTTTGCATATCAGCGGGTTTTGTAATGCCCATAAGAATCGTTGGTGGAATGGTTGATGGCTTCTTGTAAAAGATAAGACTGACACACAGTCCCACTGCGACGATCAGTATGGATCCTTTTAATGAGAAAGAGCCATACCTATGTGCAAATGAAGTTTTACCTGTCTCCACAAGAAGCAGCAGACCCAGCGGTAAAGAAAGGGCTATTGGAAACGCTTGAAGCAAAATCAAAAACAAAAATGGAAGGATAATATTCAACAGTGAAAACCAATGGATCTTGGTATTTCCCGTGTGAAACTGATAGATTTCACATCCCATAAGCGGCAGGTAAAAAGGAACCAGAGATACCGCTTGCATTGCAAATGGTCCGATATGCACATATCCATAAAAATTCTGAATAACCGCCAATAATAAAAGGACATCGATGCAGGCAAGAAGTGCAGTAGAAGCACGCAGAAATTTCTTATAGTCTATCCAACAGAAGAGAAAGCTGATCAGAACGCTCAAGATGACATTTCTCATTTGAAAATGAAAAACATCCTGAAAAGAAATCCTTTCCGTAAGAGAAGCCATTGTGCTCATCATTGGTATGGTCATCAGAAACAAACATGTGATAAGCAGCCAGCTCTTCCATGGGAAATGGACTCTATGAATTTTGTTTAATTCTTCCCCCACGCTGATGGGCTCTCCCATCTCCCGAACAGCGCATTGGTCTGCCTCTTCTTCAGACATTCCCTCCCCGCAATATTCAGCCACCTGATCCATGATATGGTCGCTCAGTTCCTTCGTAATCTGAGGACGAATCCGCCTGATTCGTATTTGATCCGTTACATTTTTGATGTACTCTTCACTTGTCATACCGATACCCCGGAAAAAAGAATCGCATTGATGGCAGAAGAATATGTCTTCCAATCCTCCCTTTTTTCTTCCAACATTTTTCTTCCTTCCTCTGTAATCCCATAAAACACTCTTGTTGTTCCGAAGGAAGTTTTCTCATAGCTGTTCAGGAACCCTTTTTGCGTCAGCGAATGTAAAATCGGATACAAAGTGCCGGACTTCATCTCAAACACATTTTCTGATCTGCGTTTCAACTCAGAAATAATTTCATATCCGTACCGGTCCTTTTCAGACAATAGTTTCAAAACAAGCATCTCTGTATTCCCCAGAAATAATGATTTACCAGAAGCCATGTTCACCTCCCACGATGTATCTTTGATATATATATGGTATCTACATGTCATTTCTCCTGCTCCTGACTGTCAAGCGGGACGATAATGTGCTGGGATGATGAACTGGCAAGCCACGGGCAGAAGAAGATAATGGATCTGTTCATGGAGGAGAATGCAGATCAGGAGCTCTTCGCTAATGAGGTAAAGGAACAGGCCGGCTTCGGAAAGGGCGGAGAGAAAAATTTTGAATGGACGCTGACCAGTCTGGAGCTGGTGACGTCGGCGGACAGCGAGGGGCCGAGGAATTCCCTGCAGAAGCTTGTGGGCAGGGTAAAACAGTGTTATCCGGAGGCATCGGAGCGGGAGATACTACGTCTCATTGGTTATTCTGAGGACAGACCTTCTGTGAAGAAGGCGGAGGATATCGAGTGGAAGCTGAGGTATTTGGGGTTTCCTAGGGCGGAGCAGGATGAAGGGCAGCCGGAATGAACCAATAGATTTTTCTCTTGCGGTACATATGATTCATGCCTGTGCAGAACTTGAAGGGAAATAAGAAGGGAGCGCAGGAAGATGAAGAATAGACGCAATTATCCACAAACTATCTCATCCAATTTTTATGAAGTTCTCCCAATATTCAAAGGGACCTTCGACTGCTATACTTCAAGCAACAAGTGCATATCTGCGTTCCTTTTCTTTATCCGGACTTTTTACCGGACCTTTCTTTTACTTTTACTCTCTGATTCACATTGATTCTTATCGAACGAAGCCTATGCATGAAACAACATCCATCTCATTTCATTCTATTTTGCAGAGGTCTCGGACGAAGCTCATCTCTCTGATCTCTCTGCGGCAAGGAGACTCCATGAAGAAAAAGACAGGAAACAAAATAAACCGACGCTACAAGGACAGATTGTTCTATGCTCTCTTTGGTTCCGAAGAACACAAACGCCTGACCCTCGAGCTGTACAACGCCATCAACCAAACAGATTATGACAACCCGGATGATCTTCAGCTCAACACCATCGAGGACGTCGTCTACATGGGTATGAAAAACGATGTCTCGTTCCTCCTTGCCAGCGATCTCAACATGTACGAACAGCAGAGCACCTGGAACCCCAACATGCCCCATCCCTGCATCCTCTAAGCAGCACACGCTCTGGAGAAATATCTCCACGACACCAGAAACTCCTCCCGACTGCTCACCTCTACCCTC
>JABLTS010114361.1_pt1 | contig 11461 bp, 7 predicted proteins | sample 7160081 | NCBI WGS metagenome assembly JABLTS01 (sample SAMN14651231, study PRJNA627086) | human gut metagenome | isolation source: feces | host: Homo sapiens
CTGGAAGCAAAAGAAAAGGCGTGACCGAAGTCACGCCAAATCTTCCCCATTTCGGGAGCTTTTGCAAATACTGTTTTATGGGAACTCTGCTACGGTGCCAGCCCTCTTAACAGAACCTAATATCAAAGGTTCAGAGATATTTTCAAAAAATTGAAATTCCGAATCGTTTTTACGGTTCAATGACATTGAAGGTTTTTTCAAACTTGGACGCATATGCCAGCAGGCGTTTCAGGACAGTGGGATCTCCGCTGATCTGTATCTGCCCGGCCTTTTGACCCTGCATCAGGGCAAAGAGCTGCAGACGCTTGCAGGTGACGGAAGCCTGCGCATCCGGATGGTTCTCGCCGGGGTAAGACAGCAGGATGCCATTCTTACGGGTTACATAGAACTGTTCATTTACATCTGTCACCGTCAGATTCAGAGTCAGATCATCGTTCTGGGCGGCATTGGCATCACTCATGATACCGATGTAATCCAGCAGCATGGCGATGGTCATCTCGCCCATTGTCGCGGTCAGTCCATTGGCTGAGCGCGCCAGTTTGGACAGGTTGCCTCTGCGGAGTTCTGCAGCGCCCATCAGGTAGGCGTTGCGCCACGCGCCGGACTCTGCCTGATAGCCAAGTTGTTCCAGTGCATCTGCACACAGATTGCGCGCCTTCTGGTTGGACGGGTCGGCGTAGACCAGTTCTTTGGTGATCTGCGCCACCCATTGATACTCGCCCTTTTCAAAATCCTTCTGCGCTTTGCGGAGGACTGCATCGGCACTGCCCAGATATTCTACCAGCTTCTTGGCGGTATCGCTGGGCGGGAGCGGATTCAGGTTGACCGGGTTTGCGTCATACCAGCCCAGATATTTCTGGTAAACGGCCTTGGAATTGTGCGCCAGCGTACCGTAGTACGGACGGGTATACCAGACCTTTTCCAGTTTTTTGGGCAGGGTCAGCATCGCCGAGATCTCATTTGAGGTATATCCCTGATTCATGTAATGCAGGGTCTGGTCGTGGATGAACTTGTAGATCGCTGCCGTGTTCAACAGATACTCATGGATCTCCTCGCCCCAATGCGGCCAGTTGTGGCTCTGGAACACCACATCAGTCTTGCTGCAGAAGCGCTGATCTGCCTCGATGATATACTTCGCCCAGTCGTTGGCATCGCGCACCTCTGCGCCGCGCAGGGTGTACAGATTATGCAGCGTACCGGTGCAGTTTTCCGCCATCCAGAGGGCGCGGTATTTTGGAAAATAGGCGTTCATCTCAGCAGGGGCTTCGGTGCCGGGGGTCAGCTGGAATTCGATCTCCATCCCGTCGATGGTCAGCTTCGGAACATCTTCCCCGATTTCGTAGGTGGGAGCGATGAGGGACACCGTACCGGTGGACTGTCCCATGCCGATGCCCACGCTCAGCGCACCCTTTTCGCCCTTGTCAAGCACCGTGCCGTACTGGAACTGTGCGCGCCGCGCCATGGCGATGCCCGCATAGACATTCTCGCTGATGGCGTGCTTCAGAAAGCCCGCCGGCGCAAGCACAGGGGTCTTGCCGGAAGCCAGCTGCTTTTTAAGCGAAAGCGTTGCATCCGCTACCTGCTCCCGGGTGATAATGCCCTCCACGCCGCCGAAGTGGTCCACATGAGAGTGGCTGTACAGCACCGCCTTGATGTCCAGCGGACCGAAGCGCTCCTCCATCAGCTCCTTGGCAGCCTTCATGTTTTCCTTGCACATTAGCACATCAAACACGATCCAGCCGTGGTCGGTGCGGATAAAGGTCGTATTGGCCATATCAAAGCCGCGCACCTGATAGATGCCGTCACATACTTCAAACAGACCGGCTTTGGCGTTGAGTTGGGCATTCCGCCACAGACTGGGGTTTACAGTGTCCGGAGCATCCCGGTTCAAATCGCCGTAGCTTTGCAGATCCCATGCAGATCTGTTATCCTCACCATCGATGATCCTGCCTTCCGCATTGTCCAGCCAGCCGCGTTCTGCGTTGGCAAACTCCCGCCGATCGGAAAAATCCAGCTTTTCATACCATTCGGCGTTCTTTTCTGCCGTGATAGCCGTTGCCTCTTCGATCTCGCCCGGTTGGGTGGAGTCCTTGAAAATGTCTGTGATAAAGTTCAGACTGTTTTCATCGGTACTACCTGCTGCGTGTGCGGTCAGGGATGCGCCGCAGGCTAACGCCGCAACCGCTGAAGTGGAAAGAAAGTTTCTGCGGGTCATCTTCATGGTGGTTTGCCTCCTTTATATCTGGGTTTATTTTACACAGACCGTGGGCGGCTGCCAGCCGCTCAGGGCATTCATCTTGCGAAAAAACCATTTGACCTTCTATGTTACAGAATACACAGAAAATGCCTGAAAGTCAACGACTTCTGCGCTTTAGACATTAAAAACGTGAATGTTGACAAAAATGTTCGATGAAAATTGGCAAAAACTCCGTTGAAATGAATTTTAATCAAGCTGTTCTTGTGCGCTGCACGGAGGTATGCTATACTAAACATATCCAACTGACAAAGGAGTATGGCGATGAATGATCTGCATGAGTGGTTTCAGAAAAATGACCTTTGCCCAGAAAATATCTTGTATCTTTACCGTAACGACCGCAAAACGGTCGTTCACCGCATGGATGGGGAAGAAGTTGCGCTGTATGCTCCGTTGCACAGCGTCTTGTCTGCTTTGCCGGAAGATATGTTTCTGAACATCAGTAAGGGAATCGTAGTGTGCCGCAGCCAGATCGTAGATATTAGCAATGACGGTATTTATACAATGTCAGATGGCCGCAGTTTTCAGGGACGTAGACGTGGTCTGAGCGACCATCGCCGCTTGCGCGCAGAAATCAGGCGGGTGGACGCACAGCCACGCCCAATGAGTATGAGCCTGCTGGAAAAATGCAGTCTGCTGGACGATATGCCGCTGGCATTCTGCATTATTGAGCTGGTGTTCAATGAGGACGGACACGGGGTGGATTTTATTTTCCGCTACTGCAATGCCGAAATGGCAACGATCGAAGGCGTGCCGGTGGAAGAAATGCTTGGCCGTTCGTTTTACGAAGTGTTCCCCAATGGTGATAAGAAGTGGCTTGTATCGTATGCGGATGTGGCGTTGAACGGAACAAAGCACATCCTTCACGACTACAGCCCGGAGGTGGACAAATGCCTTACGATCCATTGCTACCAGCCGGAACCGGGGTATTGTGCCTGCGTATTGCAGGCAACAGATCCGTGACAGTGACACATTGAAAAGAACCGCAAAAAACACATCAGGGAGCAGCTGTGACCTATGCTGCTCCCTGATGTGTTTTGAAATGTCCAAATCCCTGCCATGAATCGTAGTCGGGGTCTTATTTCTGACTGTATCCCAAAAGCCGCTGCACGAAGGGCCGGAGCGAGTGGATGAACTCTTCATCCGAAAGTTCTGTCTGATGTTTCAGTTTCCAGACACAGAGATGATGGAAAAATTTTCAAAAAAGTTGCAGATTGTGCAGGAAAAATTTCTTGTAGTCCGTTTTGTTAGGTGGTATCATTATAATGGTTTGCGCCGCTAACCCGGGGCAGTATCTCGCAGACAGGTCATTTTTGGCGGACGCTGTGGGGGAAAGCGCAGAACGAATGAAAACAGGCAGAAAGAACTTTTCTTTTTCATGAAACACAGGAGGTCAGGCTTTTCATGCTAGGTTTCAACAAGAAGACACAGGACGCCTCTCCGCAGGAGAATACCGGCGGAGAAAATAAGGTGTTCCACTTTATCAAGACCCACAAAAAGCGCTGCATCGCGGTGGTCGCAGCCGCAGCGGTGCTGGTGGCGGTCATCGTGCCGCGCAAGAGCCGCAGTGCGTCGGCAGACCTTGCCTACACGCAGGAGAAGCTGGGACGCCGCGACATCGTGAACGTCTACGACGGCAGCGGCACCATCAACGCCGCCGATTCCTACACCGTCAAGTCCCTCGTCACCGGCACGGTGCTCACCGCCGATTTTGAGCTGGGTGACAGCATCGAGAAGGGCGATATTCTTTACACCATCGACATTTCGGATGTGGAAAACAACCTCGCGAGCGCACAGCTCTCGGTGGAGCAGGCACAGCGCAATTACGATGACATTGCGGATATGCAGAACGTCCGCACCAAGATCAGCGGCGAGGTCAGCTCCTTTGCAGTCGCCGCAGGCGACGCCGTGCAGGCTGGTCAGGCTGTGGCCACCATCCGCGATACCTCCGTGATGCTGCTGGCCGTGGATTTCCCTGCCGCAGAGGCCCAGAGCTTTGTCGCCGGTCAGGCCGCACAGGTCATGCCGGACACCACTTTTGAGACGCTGAACGGCACCATCCGCTCCGTTTCCGGTGCAGACCCTGCCGGCGACGCCAGCCTGATGACCTGCACCGTCACCATCGCTGTTCCCAACGCGGGCAGCCTGACCACTGCACAGGCCGCTGTGGCACAGGTGAACGGCGTCAGCTCCCTCAACTCTGCACACTTTACTTACCAGCGTGAGGAGACTGTCGTGGCAGCTGCCTCTGGTACCGTGTCTGAACTCTGCGTCAAGGAGGGCAGCACCGTCCGTCAGGATGACGTTATCCTCCGCATTACCGGCAAAGATCTGGACAAGCAGACCAGGAACGCCGCTGACAGCCTGCGCGCTGCCGAGCTGCAGATGTCTTCTGCCGAGAAGACCATCAGCCACTATACCATCGACGCCCCGATCAGCGGCACCATCGTGGATAAGAAAGTCAAGGCCGGCGACAAGCTCAGCGCCAACGACACCGCCATGCAGAACCTTTGCACCATCTACGATATGAGCTATCTGGAAATGAAGCTCAACGTGGACGAGCTGAAGATCCGCTCCCTCGAGGTTGGCCAGGAGGTGGACATCACCGCCGACGCCGTCCCGGGTGAGACTTACAAGGGCGTCATCAGCAGTATCCTCGTGGCAGGCACTACCGCCAACGGCTCCACCAGCTACCCCGTCACCGTCCGCATCGACAACATGGGCGAGCTGCTGCCCGGAATGAACGCCACTGCGAAGATCACCACCGCCAGCGTCAAGAATGTTCTGGCCCTTCCCAACGCCGCCCTCGTCCGGGGCAGCTATGTGCTGGTGACCAAGGATTCGCCCAGCGCTGCCAATGCTGAGACTTCCATGACCGCTCCCGACGGCTACGTCTACGTCAAGGTGACCACCGGCATCAGCGATGACGATTACATCGAAGTGAAGAGCGGCCTGCAGGAGGGCGATACCATCGCTTACGACAACTCCAGCGTCAGTGCGACCGACTTCTACAGTAACATGATGGCCTCCGCCGAAGGAGATGACGAATGAGCACGCTGATAGAATTTGATGGGGTCTGCAAGTATTACCAGATGGGTGATACCCTCGTAAAGGCCGCCGACCACGTCTCTTTCAAAATCAACAAAGGCGAGTTCGTGGCCATTGTCGGCCAGTCCGGTTCTGGTAAATCCACTTGTATGAACATCATCGGCTGTCTGGATGTGCCTACCGAAGGCACTTATCTGCTGGACGGCAGGGATGTCGGCAAGATGAGCCGCCGTGAGCTGGCAAGCATTCGGAACGAGAAGCTGGGCTTCATCTTCCAGCAGTACAACCTGCTGCCGAAGCTGACGCTTCTGGAGAATGTGGAAGTTCCCCTTGTGTATGCGGGCATCCCCGCCGCACAGCGCCACGCGACGGCAAAGGCTGCCCTTGAGCGGGTGGGTCTGGGCAATAAGCTCAAAAACCTGCCCAACCAGCTTTCCGGCGGTCAGCAGCAGCGTGTGTCCATTGCCCGTGCGCTGGCCCGCGGCCAGGCGGTCATCCTGGCCGACGAGCCGACCGGTGCATTGGACTCCCACACCAGCCGCGAAGTTCTGGGAATGCTGCAGGATCTGCACAAGCAGGGCAATACGGTCGTCCTCATCACCCACGACAACTCCATTGCCGTGCAGGCCGAGCGCATCATCCGCCTCGAAGATGGCCGCGTCGTCTACGACGGCGACGCCCACGCACCCGAGGCAGTCGTTCAGCCGAACTTCATGATGGCAGAGCCGAAAGCCGGAGAGGAGGGGACGCAGGCATGATAAAGGAGACCTTCAAACAGGCCGTCCAGAACGTCTTGAGCAACAAAGTCCGCACCTTCCTCACCATGCTGGGCATCATCATCGGCGTCATGGCCGTCATCGTCATCGTTGGTCTCGGCAACGGCATGACCAACATGATGCAGGACTTCTACTCCGACATGGGCAGCGATATTCTGAGCGTCAACGTCATGACCGCCAGCACCCGCTCAGTGGAAGTGAACGATGTGTACAGGATCATCAATGAAAAGCCCGAGTATTATAAGGGCCTTTCGCCGATTGCCAGTGTCGGCGACACGCTGCGGGTGGCGGGCGAGAAGTACCGCCGCACCTACATCAGCGGCGTCAACGAAGATTACACGACCATCAACAACTACAAGGTGGCCAAGGGCCGCGGCATCCAGTACACCGATTTGATAGACAACAAGAATATCTGTGTCATCGGCGACTATGTGGACCGCAAGATCTTCGGCGGCAACGGTCTCGGCAGCACCCTCAAGGTAGGCGCCAGCGAGTACCGCATCGTGGGCGTGCTGGAGGGCCGCTCCAAACCCGCCTCTCAGTACGAGGGCGGCAACGACGACATTGTTCTCGTTCCCTATACCACCCTGATGAGCGTCAACAACACCAGCAGTGTCAGCCAGTACTATGTGGTCCTGCAGGACGCGGACCACTCGGATGAGGCACAGGAGTTTTTGCAGTCGCGGCTCAAGAAGCTGGTCAGCAAGGACGACTATGTCTACGTCATGAGCCTGAGTGCAGCCATGAAGCAGATGTCCTCCATGATCAACGTCATGGTGGGCGTCCTGACGGCCATTGCAGGCATCTCGCTGCTGGTCGGCGGCATCGGCATCATGAACATCATGCTGGTGTCTGTCACCGAACGCACCCGTGAGATCGGTATCCGCAAGGCACTGGGCGCACAGGAGAGCACCATCCTGACCCAGTTCGTCGTGGAGGCCGGCGTCACGTCGGCGCTGGGCGGCTGCCTCGGCATTGTGCTGGGCTACGTCGTGTCGGCCATTATCAACCAGATCCTTCCGTATATCCTGACGGATATTACCCTGAACGTCACTCCCTCGGCGGACGCAGCAGCCATCGCCGTGGGCATCTCCTGCGGCATCGGTGTCCTGTTCGGCTTCCTGCCGGCCCGCCGTGCCGCCAGCCTGAACCCCATCGAAGCACTCAGATATGATTAAGGAGTTTACCATGAAAAAACGATTCCTCGCATTCCTGCTGGCTGTCTGCGTGGCTGTTTCCATGCTGGTGCTGCCCGCTTCTGCGGTCGGCTCCAACGCGGCAGTCCAGACGGCGACGGCACTGGGCGGTCTGACCGCCGAGCAGGCCGGTTCTCTGGGTGCGCCCCTCACTCGTGGGCAGGCGGCCCGCCTCCTCACCGCATTCTCTGCTTACCGCGATACCACCACGGCACAGGGCCGCACCGGCCGCCTCTACAGCGATGTGGACAGCGACTCTCCCTATGCGGTCTACATCCGCACTGCCGTCCAGAACGGCTGGATGACCGGCTACTCCGACGGCAGCTTCCGCCCGGACAACACCGTCACGCTGGAAGAAGCCTGCACCATGGCGCTGCGCCTGCTGGGCTATGATGTGGCAAAGCTGGGCGGTACCTTCCCCACAGCTCAGCTCAGCAAGGCCAGCGCACTGGGCCTGCGCAATGAGATCAATGCCCGTCAGGGCGAGACTCTGACCCTCGAGCAGGGTACCATGCTCTTCTACAACGCCCTCACCGCTATGAACGGCAGCGGTCAGGTCTACGCCTCCACCCTGGGCTTTGCCGTGAGCAACGGCCAGGTGGACATCTCTTCGGTCCTGCTGGACAACGTCAAGGGTCCCTTCGTGGCAGATGCTTCCACCGTCCTGCCTTTCGCTCCGGCGGCCATCTACCGCAACGACGAAGTCACCACCTCTGCGGCCCTCTCTCCCTATGATGTCTACTATTATAACGAGAGCGCCCGCACCGTCTGGATCTACAACAAGCGCGCCGCAGGCCGCGTGACGGCTGTCTCGCCCTCGGCCAGCGCTCCGACCTCTGTGACCGTGGCCGGCGTCACCTACGCCATCGCTTCGCCCTCTGTGGCCTATCAGCTGTCCTCCCTGTCCGGCGGCGGCGTGGGTCAGGTGGTCACTCTGCTGCTGGGCATGAACGATGCAGCTGTCTCCGTCCTCACCGGCGACGCGGCAGACGCTGTGTTCTACGGCGTGGTCCAGTCCTCATCCCGCACCCTCGTGGAGACGAACAGCGCTGAGGTGCAGCAGGCTGTCTCGGTCATGTGTACCGACGGCACCGCCCGCACCGTCAATGTGAACAATAAGCTCAATTTCCCGGCCGGCAAGCTGGTGGAGATCAGCGTGGACGGTGACGGCGAAAGCGTCCAGTCCATCTCGCCCCGCTCGACCAGCGGCACCGTCAGCGCCGACGGTGTCGCGCTGGGCGACACCCCGTTTGCAGACAATGTGCAGATCATTGATACGACGTCGGAGGGTGTGGCTGGGGCAGTTCGCCCCAGCCGCCTATCGGGGGTAACTCTGAGTGAAAGCGACGTCCGCTACTATACCACCAATTCCGCAGGCCAGATCGACCGGGTCATCCTCGACGATGTGACCGGTGACCTGTGGGAGTACGCTGCGCTGGATTCTGTCCGCCGCCTGACGGACGAAGCCGCCAAGAAGATCGACAAAAAGATCAGCGACAAGGCACAGGACGCCGCAAGAGAGGCTGCAGGCCTCCCCGCTGGGACCACCACCAAGGTGGACAAGACCGATGAGGAGACCTTCCAGGATGTGAAGAACATCCTTGTTCCCAGCACCAGCGATGTGCTCTACGGCCTCATCGACGGCAGTGTCGTCAGCTCTACCTGGAACACCCTTACCGGCAAGACGGACCAGCTGTTCAGCTATGTGCTCCGCCGTACCGGCGACAGCGTGGGCGGTACGCTGGGCGACTTCCTCAACTATCTGGGCGAGGGCGCGACCTATGTCTGCTACTCCGGCGGCAAGCAGGTGGCCTACAGCACCGCCACCAAGTACCCCGTTATCGCAGGCGGCATCGCCATCGGCCGCTCTGCTGACGGCAAGGCCATCAACCGGATGCTCCAGCTCTCGCCGGTAGTCATCGATAAGCTGGGCGCAGCTTCGGTCATGAGCGGCGACAAGCGCTATGAGACCGCCGACGATATGCAGGTGTATCTGTGGTCGAACGGCCAGTATTTCGCGACCTCGCTGCCCAAGATCAACACCGAGGATTATAAGCTCATCGGCTGGTACGACAACTTCGGCTGCTCCGGCGGCAGGAAGATCCGTATCCTTGTGGCCGTCAAGACGAACTGAGCCTGAAATTTTCCAATCACAGAACAGCAGCCTCGCGACAGATGAAGCGGGGCTGCTGTTTTATTCTCCTATTTGCCACACGCCCTATTTCGTGTTACAATAAAAACTGGAAAAATTGCGGAAAAAGGAGGTGCGGCAATGATACGCATTGCTCTGGTCGAGGACGAGGCAGAGGTGCGGGCGCAGCTTCAGGGCTATGTGCAGCGGCACACCCGGCAGTACGGCACCGAGTTCGCGGTGATGGAGTTCGCTGACGGCATGGAGCTGCTGGATGATTACCGCCCGGTGTACGACATCCTGTTTCTGGACGTGGAGATGAAGCATCTGGACGGCATGGAGACGGCCCGGCGGGTGCGGGAGCTGGACAAGGACGTCATCATCGTTTTTATCACGAATATGGCGCAGTACGCCATCGGCGGGTACGCCGTGGGCGCACTGGACTATGTGCTCAAGCCGGTGCCTTATTTTGCGTTTTCGCAGCAGCTGCGCAAGGCCGAAGAACAGCTGCGCCGCCGCGCACGGCATTATCTGGCCCTGCCGGTGGAGGGCGGGATGCGGCGGCTGGATTCGTCCCTCATCTATTATCTGGAAAGCGAGGGACACCGCGTCCATTTTTATACCGAAGAGGGCGATTTCGTGGCGGCAGGCACCCTGAAAGCCTTTGAGGAAAAGCTGGCCGAGCGGCCCTTTGCCCGCTGCAACAGCGGCTACCTTGTCAATCTGGCACAGGTGAAGAGCGTGCAGCAGGGGATGGTGCAGGTGGGACCCTACGAATTGCAGGTCAGCCGCCCCCGGCGGAAAGCCTTCCTCGCAGCGCTGGCCGACCACATCGGGGGTGAGGGTGCATGACGGCACTGCCCAGCATCCCGCGCCTGTATACGGCGCTGGCCGAGTGTCTGGCCGTGGGCATCTACGCCCTGCCGCTGGGCATCCGCTTCGGCAAAACGGCCACCATCGCTGCCAGTGCGGCATGGGCGCTGGCCTTGAGCGTCTTTTTGCAGGCCACGGGCAGCGTTCCGCTGGCGTGGTGGATCCCCTGCATGGCGGCAGCTGTGGGGATACAGTATTTATACCTCTGGGTCACCCGCACCATCTCCCTGCTGGAAGCGGGCTATGTCTGCGCCCGGGCCTTCGTTCTGGCAGAGCTGGCGGCCAGCGTCGAGTGGCAGCTGCACTGCTTCCTCTGGCCTCAGCGCAGCGGGGCCGACGGCCTGTCACTGCTGCTTCTGGTGGTGGTCTACGGCGGCGTTTTCGGCTGCATTTGGGTGCTGGAGCACAAGCACGCCAGCCCCAAGGGCCGCATCGTCATCAGCGGAAAAGCGGCCCTGGTGGCCGTCGTCATGGCGGCGATGGTCTTCGCGGTGAGCAACCTGCTGTTCTTGGGCGACCGCGAGGTGGACATGAGCGTCTACTACATCCGCACGCTGGTGGACATCTGCGGCGTGCTCATCCTGACGGTCCAGCACGAACAGCTGCGGGAGGCGGCGCTCCACAGTGAGCTTGCCGCCATGGACGAGGTGCTCCACCGCCAGTACGAGCAGTACAAGCGGAGCAAAGAGGGCATCCGGCTCATCAACAGCCGCTATCATGAGCTGAAAATTCAAATCGCGGACATCCGCGCCGAGCGCGACCGGGCCAAGCAGGACGCGGCTCTGGCCCGGATGGAGAGCGGCCTCCGGCAGTATGAGGCCGAGAACAAGACTGGCAACCCGGTATTGGATACACTATTGACCGCCAAAAGCATGGACTGCCAGCAGCGCGGCATCAACATGACCAGCGTGGCCGACGGCAGCCAACTGGGCTTTTTGAGCACGCGGGAGCTGTGTACCCTCGTGGGCGCGCCGCTGGACAACGCCATCGAGAGCGTGCTGGCCGAGCCCGACCCCGAAAAGCGTCTGCTGCGGGTGGCCATCTATAACCAGAGCGGCTGCGTGATGCTCCGCTTCGAGAACTACTGCGCCCAGCCCGTGGAGATGGGCGCGGACGGCCTGCCCGTCCACAACGCCCACGGCGGCTATGACTTACAGGGCGTGCAGGCGGCCGCCCAGCGCCA
>JABLTS010111471.1_pt1 | contig 11454 bp, 10 predicted proteins | sample 7160081 | NCBI WGS metagenome assembly JABLTS01 (sample SAMN14651231, study PRJNA627086) | human gut metagenome | isolation source: feces | host: Homo sapiens
GTTCCGTCAGGAAGTGTGTCCGGTTCTTCTGTCATACAATTCAGAACAGTATAATTATGCCGCTCCTGCAAAGCCTTAATGGCAGCTTGCTCAATCATATCTTCCGTTATGATTTTCGGCATAAAATCACCTCCTAAATTTCTACAAGGAATGATACCTTGTTTTTCTTCATGGCTTTCCAATAATCCCGCAAATCACTTTGCGGCAATACTTCGTATATAAATAGCCAGAAATTATCCATTTCTGTTGCCATCAGTGATCGAGCATAATCTTTGCACAATTTCACTGCTGCTTTATATTTCTTTTTCTCGTAATAAAGGTAGCTAAATAACAAGAACAGACAGTTATTGCTGCTTTTTGCGACATCAAAATCGAGTTCATTGATTTCGAATTCATATTTATTGGCATAATACAGCGCATAACACACTGCTTCATAATTTTTGAGCCTTATACCTTCTTTATAAAGCAAGGCGGATATTTTTGAAATCACTGTTTTTTCAACGCCAAACGGTTTGAATACATATTCTTCCAACAGCGATACTAGGTATGGATAAATAATAGATAAGTGAAAAATCGTTTTCACATAATACGATTTCGCATTCTCTGTAAGCTGTTTCTTAGCCAGTACTTTCATGGCATAGTTCAAAATAGCAGCATTATCATTGTTTTCCTGCATCAATTCAATCGCCATATCCAAATATGCACGGACTTCCTTAAAATTCATCTTTTCTTTGGTATCAAATGCAGTAAAGGTGTTGATTTTTCGTACCCACTGCTCAACAGATGCAGTGGGAAGTTCCTCTATAGAAGTTTTCTTGTGATTGAGAGTCAGATCATACGCTCTTAGTTGCTCAGACAATTCGGTTAGAAACAACTGTCCATCCTCATAGGTGGAAACATAACAAGTATAATCGTCAATATTTCTGATATAACGCCATCCTTTGTCATATAAGATTTTATCAATCTTAACTAAAATGATCTCAGACAGTAAATTCGAAACATGGGGACCGATCAGCAATCCGTGCGTCTCTCCGTGTTTTACATTTCTTGTGTGGAAATCAAGCTCGTTGTACCACTGCGAACCGTCCTTTTGGTTCCGCTTCGCTACATCTTTACCGACCAATGCCCATGAAAGAGCATGAGTATATATACTCGGAAAACAGTTTGAAACATCAGCATGAACCAAATATTTTGCCCCAAGCAACAAATCCGGCTCTGGTGTGCCATCGTCTTTCCAGTTCTTATAGTTCATAGAAAACAGCGAATCAGATTCCTTCATTTTACGAATATGGGTTCTGCTGATAATATGTTCCTGTCCTTTAGTTTCTTTTTCAAAATATTGCTGAAGCTGCGGCCATATCTCTGATATGTATTTGCACAAGCGCTGATATGCCGCAGGATTCGGAATGCCCAAGGGACGAGGCGTGTTGATATTTCTCATGCTTTCGTGATAAATATATTCCGCCGGTTTCTTAGGGAAAGCAGGCGATTGGGATTTGCAATAGTCGTAAAACGCTTTTGCTGTGAACACTGGAGGAAGTTTTTCGGTAAAAAGGCCGTGAGCGAGCAAACCCTCATAGATTTCATCAGCAAATAATTCATTTGTAAAATCATAATAATGTTTGTTTTCTACCATTTGCTATCACCACATCTTGTCTCATATGTTATTTGATTTGAAATATCGTCAGCTAATCAGATTCCTAAAAATTTTAATATATTCTTAAATCCAGAATCAATATGCTCAGAAAGAGGGAGTCCTTTGGCATCCTTAATAAACTCCATAAATTCGAGAAGATCCAGTAGAATTCTCTGAACAATGCGTTTTTCTTTGATTTGATGAATTGCACGAGTAGGGTCTCCTAAAGCTTCGATTTGGTCCTGCAATTCTTTTTCTACCTTTGCCCAATATAAGCTATACTCCGTTTGTCCTTCAAGAGAATATACTTTAGCACCAATAGAAGGTATATTCTGCTCCTGATAGTATTGGATATCTTCATCAGTAAGAACAATAAATGCAAGTTTTTTCTGGAATTGAGAATCCTTGATTACTTCCAATACTTCGAACATACAGTTTCCAGATTTCAGATAATGATCGCTGATGATCATTATAACAAAATCATGGCTTTCAATGGTCTGCATGAATTTCTTGAAGCTTTCATGATACTCTACATCCCGAATATCTCGTGAAATTCTTGCCTTTCCATTGATGTGTGGTGCAAGTCCCCCCTCTATCAGATTCGCAATATCAGAATCTTTCTGACAATAGGACAAAAATAATGTTTTCTCATGTGATTCATCAATCACTCCCGGTTCGGTTTCTGGGCAATCAATCAAAGAAAGTTCCAGATAACTCTTGACCGCTGTTACAAATGGCTCAATAGCCTTACGCATAAATCCAGCAATCATATCTTTGAATTTTTTGCTGCTGGAATAACCGTAAGCCAAGGCGTGCAATTGCTTTGGACCATCCAAGATATATTGCAGCAACTGGTATCCGTAGTCAACAATCGCTTCCTGAGAGCCCGGCAATATCAGCATATCGTTCCAGGATTTACTTTTATAGATTTCTGCAAAATCATAATCTTCCTTATGGCATTCAAAGATATACTCCATAATGAAGGAAGTATTAGTAATGTAATCGAAGAAAATCTTGACATAATTGATTTCTTCCTGGGAATCTATCTTCAACATCTGAGAAGATAGTGTTCTGTACTGCAATGAAATTTTTCTTAGCTCTTTCTTTGTCACAGCTTAGACCCTCCACACAATGGGCAATAAATGCCAATTTCCTTATCAAAATACTGTACTTTCACAGAAGAATCACAGCATTTCAGCTCAACAGTTTCATACTCATTAACAGGTTGATATAGTTCTTTCTCCGGTTCCTTTTTAGGAATATCCATCGACATTTTAACAAAGCCATTCCTGTTAAATTTTTTAATAGATTTACCCAACGTCCTTTCCAGCTCCAAATACATATAGTTCAATGCAACCTGTTCCATCTTTTCCAGAACTTCCGTGCAATAAAAAGTATCGGTACCATTAGGAAGTCCACATACTGGACAGAAGAAGTGTAAATAGCTTTCGTGTTGAAATGTGTCTGAGTGGAGCATGAAACGGTTCTTACAGAAATCGCATTCCATCTCCAAGAAGCCATCTTTATCGACAGGTATTTCGATTTCAAAGGTCTTTTCACTCATACTTACACCTCCAGTTTGCCGCTCATCAGGCGAGGTAATAACATATCACGCTGTGCAGCCAGATTCTGATTTTGGTACATAAGAGATTTAATCTCATCGAATAGTGGCTTTACCTTGTTATGGTATGCCAAAATCAAATCTTCTCCTGGGTCGACTACCTTGAGCTTTTCAAATTTGCCTTTGCTAAGATTAGTCATCGTTGCGCCAGTAGCGCCGAATAATTCAATAGTTTCCTTTAGGGATTTGCAAGTGTGGTGTAGCCATTCCAGTTCGTTCGGATTGTTCAAAATAATCGAATTAATCTGCTGATTTGTATGGGCTGGTCTTGCATTGATGGATACAACACCTGCCGTACCAATACAGCTAACCATAATGGAGTTGGCAGGAAGTAATTTCTTAGGTTGCGTATTATGCCCTCGTTCAGAAAGTTTGTCTTCAGTCTGAATAATGAATATATTGCCATGCATATCAGGAGTCTTGACAAACATCATTTCTCCACCATAGTTTTCAAGAACATTCGTAGAGGGAGTTTTACCTGTTTCAACTCGGCCATAATCAGCCAATCGTTTAATTGTCCAACCTTTGGGTAATCCATCTTCAAACTTGACATTTTCATACCCAGGGAAACGAAAACGGACAAACCATTCCTTGTATAGTTCTTGGGCAACACCTTCAAGCTGTATAATTCGTTTGTTATTGTTTTGAATTAGCTCATCATATTTTGACAAGATTCCAGATATTTTTCTCTGTTTTTCTATCAAAGGGAATTCCCACTTGATATTCTTAATATCTGAAGGACTAACGTTAACCTGATTCGCTCCGCCATAGGCTCTATTAGCAATATCGTATTTTATTGCTTTTGTAGACAACAAATAATACAAGTAATTTTTATCTGTATTATCAAATGGAATAACTTTACCAGCTCGCTGATTGAGTAAATATTTTTTCTCAGTCAAGCTACGACAACTTCTTCCCACCATAGAATTAGGTTGATTTATATGGCTTCCCGTTAATGATACTAATATATCACCGTTAGATATGTGATATTTAGGATCTAACTTATCCAAAAAGAATTCGTCCACATATTGCAACTCATCGCAGTCAATGTCACTACCATTACTTATGTTGCCAATTTTAATTACCGGGATGCCTTCTTCTTTCCAGTCTGAAGAAGAAAAGGCATATCCCGATATTACATCACAGTGTAATTTCAGTTTTTCTCTCATTTCTTCTCAAACAACTCCTGTAAATTCTGTGTTATGCTCTTTTCTAAATTGTGAGCGTCTGCATTTAATTCAGAAAGTGCTGTATAATATGACATCATTCTTTTCTGAAAATCCTCTTGCGATAAACCATCGTCCTCAATTACAACGCCAACATAACGACCTGGGTTCAAAGAAAAGTCCTGATCACCGATACTGTCATCCTCATAGCCAACAAACTTCCCCTTGTCATCATAAATCTTGCCGATTGTTGCCACCTTACACAGACCAACGACGTCTCTGTATTTCCCTTCCGGGAAGCGTTCTGTCAGCCAGTCAATATTGGATTGCCAGTAGCTCTTAGGCATAATATCTTCATCATCAGAGAGCTCCGGTGCATCCGCCAGTTTTGCACGATAATCGGCCAGCAGGGCTTCGAATTCCTCGATCTTGCCCTCATACAGTCTGGTGATGATACCGAGGTTTCGGATCTGCTCATCGGAGAATTTGCGGTGCGCACGGTCAATTTGAGTGAAAATATTTCTGGCATCAATAAACAGAATTTCATCCTTCTTTACCTTCGCCTTATCGAAGAACCACAAGGTAGCAGGCAGCGTAACAGAGGTAAACATATTGGACGGCAGAGTTACCATCTGGCTGATAATACCGCTTTCAATCAGCTTTATACGAATATCCTTTTCACTTTTACCTGCATCCGATGCAGAGTTTGCCATAACCAGAGCAGCACGACCGGTATCATTCAGCGCAGTTGCAAACTGATTGATCCAAAGGTAGTTGCCGTTAGGAACGGTTTCCTTGGCATCTTTCTTTTTGTTTTTGGTTTTATTCTGAGGCACGCCGTAGGTATTAAAACGAGGCTGATCCTTAACCTGATCCAGCTCTACGCCATCCACATTGAAAGGCGGATTAGCCATAACATAGTCGAAATTGCCAAAGCTATCATAAGGATCACGATAATAGGAGTTTGCGTGGGTAATGGTGCCACGGACATTGTTAAGGACAAGGTTCATCTTTGCCAGTCGAACGGTTGCGCCCGTCTTTTCTACGCCATAAGCACGCAGGTTCATCTGCTTGCCCTGCGCTTTGTGCTTTTCAATATAATGGGCGGTCTGAACAAACATACCACCACTACCGCAAGCTGGGTCGAGAATCCTACCCTCAGTAGGCGCAAGGACTTCAACCATATAACGGACAACGGATGCAGGTGTGAAGAACTCACCGCCGCCCTGACCTTCAGCCAGCGCAAATTCGCCCAGAAAGTATTCATAAATCTCACCGAAGATGTCAAGCTCTACATCCGCAGGAATATCCTTAAAGTTCTTCAAGAGCTTTGCCAATACGAGCGGATCATCTTCGCTGTTAACGCTGTAATAAATATCCTTTGGAAGAGTATCTTCCAATTCAGCGGTGTATTTTTCAACCGCTTCCATAGCTTCTTTAACCTTCTTGGCAAGATCTTCACTTTCCGGCAAATTCAACAGCCAATCATATCTGGCTTCTTCCGGCAAATAAAAACCGCATTTTTCAATAGCAATTTCGTGGATAGGGCGCTCCATACGAGTACCTTTGGTAGAATTAAACTCTGCCTTGATCTCAGGCTCGAACTTGCTATATTTTACATCTGCAAATCGCAGGAAAATCAAGCCGAGAATAGGTTCGGCGTATTCCGTGGACTTCAAGCCAGAATTAGCACGTAGCTGATCGGCAGTCGTCCACAATGTATCTTTTAATTTTTTCAACTGTTTGTTAGTCATTTGCATTCTCCTCCGGCACATATTGCATTAAATCACCGTAATCGCAGTTCAACACGTCACAAATTCTGCCAAGGATTGCAAGATTGACCGGATCATCTCTACGAAGCTTTGTCATTGTATTGGGAGAAATATCTGCCGCTTTTCGTAAATCTGCTTTACTCATTTTCTTATAGACAAGCAATTTCCACATTTGGTTATATGAAATAGCCATGCATCTACGTCCTGTTTCTGCTTTCGCGCTTACTGTGTATAATAATAGCAACTCTTGCCACAATTTCAAGATACAATCGCAACTATATGTGACAAGAGATTTGTTTTTGTGATTATTAGTAAATGGTCATTTACCGTCGGTAAATAGCAGTAAAAGAGTCATTGCTCGTCAATTTCCTTCCGGAACGAAAAGGAAAGTATCAGTATTACTATAATCACAATGCTGGAATTTTCAAAAACACAATTCAAGAGTTGTGAATCCACAGAGAAAAGTCCCATCTTTAGAATATAGCACTATGAATTTTTAGGAGTAAAAATCTTAGCAATTTCAAATATAGCCCATTCTATCAATGTCATTAAGTTAAGCATTTAAGTATTAACTGAAAAACTTTTTAGAATTAAAAAAACAATTCTACAGAGTTGAATTAAGCCTATTCAGCCACTTTTTTGCTTAAAAACTGTAAAATTCAGGAATATAAAAGTTCGTTAGTATATTTCAAAATTTTGATTAGTAACGCTTATATAATCTATAAATTTTATCTTTTGAATCATATTTTTGTGTATCACATTTAATTAATTCATAATTTGGTAAATCTAATTCATTATCAATAGAAATTAAATATTCAATTTGCTTATTATTGATACAAGAAAGAGTATCTTCTTCATAATTTGGTAACCAACCATTAGTTGTTGTGAAGTATCTACAACCAGGCATTTCGTGAGCAACCATATAAAATCCTTGGTCATAACCTTTATATACTAAGAATGAAGAATCTCCAATAATATTAGCAAATTCATATTGAACATAATCTTTTCTATTTAGATCTTTTATATTATTTGACATGAAAATACAGCAAATAGATATACCAATACATATAGCATTTTTATATTTTGAATCATCTAATAAAAGAATTCCAAACACAATATAAATACATATTGGAAGAATATAATATGCAATAAATTTAGAACCAATAAATGATATGAAATACCACGAAATAAATGTTGATACAATATACAAAGTTATATATGACTTTTTGAAATGTATTATTGAATATAGAATGCTTAGTAAACTTAATGATACAAGTAAGATATTATTTTTTATATAGAATAGAACAGCTTTACACATTGCAAATAATCTAACTGGTAAACTATTAGGAGACTTATAACTAAATAGATTAAATTTAAAATATGTATCAATAAAATCATTCATATTATGATTTATAACAAAATATAAAGAAGATATACATAATACAAGAATAAAAGAAATAAAAGTATAAGTTATACATGTTAATAATTTAGATCTATCTTTATTAAATTGATATATGATTAAGCATATTGCTACACCTAAAAAATAACCAGATAATGTGAATTTTGTTAAAAAAGATAACCCGGCAAATATGCCTATTATGATGCATTCTTTTGAAGAAAATGATTCATTTTTAACTATTTTATTTAAGCAAATAAAATTTGTTATTTGAAAGATAGGCAAGAAAAGTTCTTCTACACTTCCTCCACCATAAGAGAAAGCCTTAGAAGTGACAGTTATAATACCAAGTACCGAAATAGCAACGATATGTCTTTTAGTAGTAAATAAAGATAAATTTTTTTCTGAATAATATAAAAAGAAATACATACAAATTATTTCTAGTAAATATACACCAAAGAAGGAAGTACTAGAAATACATGAAGCAATAGTATAAATAAAATATAAAATAGGGCCTTTATGATCAAATAAATCAGTATATAATTTGCCACCATTTAATAAATTTCTACCTATTGTTAAATAAATATTAGCATCAGACCAGGGATTTAATTTATACAGAGGAGAAGATTCTGAAAATATAGTAATAATTAATACTGCAATAGCTAACCATAATAATATTTTTTTTGACTTATTTTTGTTCATTTATTTTGACATCCTTATTTGCAATTAACCCTAAACATAACCAGAAATATAACGTTTGAATATTTACTGATGCTCCAATTATACATATATCAAACATAGATTCAATTAATAGACATAAAACAAGTACAAGTACCCATTTCATATTATTTGAATAAATAGATTTTATGTTCTTTTTAATAGCCAAGATATTAAATACAAGAAATATAACAAATAAGATTAAACCAGGAATACCAGTGTATAGAAGTAAAGCCATGATTAAATTATGAGGATGTTGTATTCCATACTTTTGAAGAACAAAATCATTGTTGCAATATCCATTACCAAGTAACCATGTGTTTTTTAAATTTGCAATAATACCTTCTGCCATTTGAATTCTACCAGATGATAATTTTGTTAAAGTTTCCCAAGGATTATCCATAAATTGAGCAAATAAACTAGGGTTTTTTGATGCTTTCAGTATAAATAATCCTATTATTCCTAAAAGGAAACATAATATACCGAAACCAATTGATTTTTTAAAACCTAGTTTCTTAGACATCAAAAATAGAATAAAACAGAAGAAGATAAAAGCTAAAATTATTAATGAAGATCTTGAGTCTGTTAAATAGATTAAATAAGAATTTAAAAAAATCATTATATAGTGGAATATTTTATTTTTATTATTATCTATTAAATAGAGTGATAGTAGTATTGCAATATAGCAATCAAAACTAGCTACTGTATACCATGTCCATAAACCCATGAATCTAATTTTATGGGCTAAATCATTATCTATACCAAGCATATTAATTTCTGTTCCATTAGGTAATACAAAATTAGTATTTCCACTTACATAGCAAATTAAAGAAGCAATTGTATAAAATGATACAAAACATATAAAAATATATGCTAATTTCACAAATATAGTCTTAAATTCATTTAAATCTGCTTCTAGTGCATATAAATAAAATATAAATGATTGTTCATATAAAGTTACCAAAGTGAATATATAATATGGACCATGATTTGGTTGTTTAAATATCCAACTAATTGTAGTAAATAATACAAAGATAATTAAATAAAATACTTTTTTATCTTTGAAATTAATTGGTTTTTTGTAGATATCATAAATAATTAAAATGGTGACCCATAAAATATCAATAACCCATAGACCATGCCAAATGACGGATCTAATAGATTCGGGCAATAAAAGTTGAGTGACAAAGTGTTGAAAAAATAAGCATGAAAACCAATATAGGATTAAGTTAGTCTTACTAAATATAAAATTTTTGCATTTATTAATCATCTGGATACCTCTTCATTTTTTAGAAAATTAGTATTAGTTACAACACCTAAACACAAATAAAAGAATAATGTTTCAATATTGGTGGAGCGTGCACCAATAATGCAGATATCAAAAAATGATTCTATAACAACACAGATAGATAAGATAAGAATCCATTTGAAATTTGAATGAATAATTAAAGATAGATTATTAATTATTTGTTTGATGTTCAAAATTGTAAATATTAAAAATAAAATCAAGCCTGTCCAACCTGTATAAAGTAATGTAGCTAATAATGCATTATGAGGATGAATTATACCAAACTTATTTTGAATAAGATTATTGTTTCCATATCCTTCGCCAAGTAACCAGTGATTTTTAAGATTATTAATTATTTCTTCTGCCATTTGTATTCTTCCAGAAGATAATGTTTTAATCGTTTCATACGGATTATTTAGTAGCATTGCAAATAATTCTTTATTTGACATTAATTTAATAGAAACGATAGTTATTCCAACTATCAAAATAACTCCTAACCCTATGAATATTGTTTTTTTGAAAGATAATCTTTTTGAAAGATAAAATAAAAAGTAAGAAATAATAATAAATCCTAATATAAGTAATGATGATCTACTATCTGTTAAATAAATCATAAATGCACAAAAAATGATGCCAATGCCATTTATAATTTTATTTTTTTTATTTTCAATTAAATATAAATGTAAACAAATTGAAATGTAGCAATGAAAACTTGCGATTGTAAACCACGCCCATAAACCCATAAAACGTGTTTTATGAGCTAGAGCATTATCAATTCCAATCATAGTTTGATTAGAACCATTTGGTAAAGTAATTGTGTTATATCCAAGAATTACTAGAACAAAAGATATAATAATGTATACAAGTACATATGTACAAAAACTATATATTAATCCTATTATTCAATATGGGGCTATTCCAGTATTTCTTGATGTAACAATTCCACAATACAATATTGATGTAGCACAGTTAGAGGAAGCATATACAGAAAAAACAAAAGCTGTAATGATAGCCCACACATTAGGCAATCCATTTGACATTCAAGCAGTAAAACTATTTTGTGACAGACATAATTTATGGCTGATTGAAGATAATTGTGATGCATTAGGATCAACTTATACTATGAATGGTATAACAAAATATACTGGAACTTGGGGAGATATTGGCACTTCATCTTTTTACCCTCCTCACCATATGACTATGGGTGAAGGTGGTGCAGTTTATACAAATAACCCATTACTGAATAAATTAATTCTTTCATATCGTGATTGGGGAAGAGATTGTATTTGTGTTTCGGGACAAGATAATTTGTGTGGTCATAGATGGGATGGTCAATTTGGAGAGCTTCCTAAAGGATATGATCATAAATATACATACTCACATTTTGGATACAATCTTAAAGTGACAGATCTTCAAGCGGCGATAGGAGTAGAACAATTAAAAAAGTTTCCTTCATTTATTGAAAAAAGAAAACACAATTGGTCAAAACTTTATGAAGCTTTAAAAGATTTACAAGACAAAATTATTCTTCCTGCTCCAGCAAATCATTCTGATCCATCTTGGTTTGGTTTTTTGATTTCTATCCGTCCGGAAACAGGGCTAAACAGAAATGAAGTTATAAAATATATAGAAAGTAAAAATGTTCAAACAAGATTACTATTTTCAGGAAACATAATTAAACAACCATGTTTTGACGAATTAAGAAGCTCTAATTTATATAGAGTAATTGGAAATTTAATGAATAGTGATTTTGTTGTGAATAACACATTTTGGGTTGGAGTATATCCAGGAATGACTGATGAAATGATTGACTATATGGCACAGGTTATTAAGGAAGCAATTGAAAAATGAAATCAAA
>JABLTS010005401.1_pt1 | contig 11428 bp, 8 predicted proteins | sample 7160081 | NCBI WGS metagenome assembly JABLTS01 (sample SAMN14651231, study PRJNA627086) | human gut metagenome | isolation source: feces | host: Homo sapiens
ACGAGATTATTGTCGGAATTGAAACATGTTCCCATCCTGGATAATTATTTGCTGCTTCTATCTCAGTCCTTACATAATTTCCTGGTGCTACAAATAATACAACAGTATTTATAACCATAAATATATTATAAGCTATTAACACTACATTTACTTTCTTTTGTAATAAATATATAACTATATTAGTTATTATTCCAAAGCACAATATTACCAATGATACTTGTTCTGAATTAGATGCCAAAATAGTAATTATAAAATATATGATAAATAACTTTTTATCAAACTCCTCTTCAAATAATATTCTTTTAAAAGGCAATATTGCAATTATCCCCAGTGACATAGGCCATATATAATTAAATGATCCTGTCATCCATCTTATACCTGCCAAAAATACATATATATTAAATGCAAATGCTCCTATTCCTATCAAAATCTTGATTATATTTTTTTGATTTTCTTTTAATTTTTCTATTTGCCTTACTGGAATTAAATTATATATTCCATAAGTCATTACTAGGATTATTAAAGAATTTAATACTCTCCATATCCACGGATTCATTTGTAACATAGGAACCATTATTGATTCCACTACAATTCTTCCTGTCCAATTAAAAAATCTAAACTTTAAATAACCAATGTATGTTCCATCACCAACTAAATTTAAAGCATTATAGAACCATTCATCATCTCCAGGTGTAATACTTACTTTAGCAAAAACTGCAAAAGCCATACAGAAAATGACTATGTATGGAATAATTGAACTTGCACTTATTCCTTTACGTTTTCTACTCATATGTTTCTCCTTAAACTTATATACTATGTTCTACTTATTTTCTTCACTATATTCATCTATAAAATATAACGGTCTATTTTTAACTTCTATAAATATTCTACCGATATATTCTCCAATTACACCTAAACAAACTAACTGAATGCCACCAAGCATAAGTATAATACATACTAGGCTTGCATATCCTGGCACATCAATACCTGATACTAATGTTTTAATAAGCATGAAAATCATATAAACAAATGATCCACCAGCACATAATATACCTAATATAGTTGCTATTCTTAATGGTGCTACTGTAAATGAAGTAATTCCTTCTATTGCTAAATCAATAAGCTTTAAGTAATTCCACTTAGTTTCCCCAGCTACTCTTGGATCCCTATCAAATTCTATTTCTTTCTTTTTGAAACCAATTAAGCTAAACATACCTTTTGTATATCTTTGTTTTTCTGGGAAAGATTTAAGTGCTTCTATTGCTCTTCTACTTAATAATCTAAAATCACCTGTATCTGTTTGAATAGGCACTCTAGAAACTGATTGTAGTACTCTATAGAACTTTTTAGAGGTAAATTTCTTTAACCAACTCTCTCCCTCTCTACTTCTTCTTTTAGCATAGACATCATCATATCCTTCTTCATAATACTTTATCATATCTAATATTAATTCTGGTGGATCTTGTAAATCTGCATCAATTATCGAAACAGCATCTCCTCGCACATAATCAAATGCCGCTCCCATTGCAAGTTCTTTTCCAAAATTTCTTGATAAATTCAAATAGCAAACTCTATCATCTTTTTCTTTATATTTTTTGACAATATTTAAGGAATTATCCTTACTACCATCATTAACAAATAAAAACTCTACCTCATAATTTTCTATTTTATTTGCTAGCTTATCTAATCTCTCATATAAAAAGGGTAACGATTCCTCTTCATTATACATAGGTATTATTATTGATATCATTTTTTTTCTCATATTTATTCCACCTTATTACTTTTGTAATTTTTCTAATCTAATTTATACATATTAACATTTTTTAATATAATTTTCTTTATTTCTTCTAAATACTATATATTTTACTAATAAAATTAATAATCCTGCAACTGAAATAATTAAACATATATTAAATCCACTTGATACATAATGCATTTCTATTATATTAATACCTTCTTTACCTTCTATTCCCATAAAACATTTATTAACTCTATGGTATATAGCTTTTTCTCCATTTACATATATATTCCAAGATGTGCTATATGGTATAGATGTCATTAATATACCTTCTTTATCAACTGATATTTCAGCAGTAACTTTATTTGATTCAGCTTCAATCTTATTAAAAGAATTATCTTTCATAATTTCTAACTGCTTACTATAATCGCTCATATTAACTGAATATATATTAAGTTCTTCCATGTGATAAATAGTATTAGGATTTAAGTTAATTCTTAATTTGATATCTTTATTATAAAAACCTAAATCTATTAATCTTCTGGAATCTGTAAATACTGAACTTGAAATATAATACTTTTTCTCACCATCTTCTATTTCAATTGAATAAAATTTATTATTTGAGATAAACTCCATAAATATCTCATTATTTTCATATGGTAAACTTGAAAGTTCAACGTCTATAAATGGATTATCATTTCCAGTAGTATCTATGCTATTTCCATTTATATTAGTTATATTACTCGCTACTATTTCAAGTGGTATTTGTTCATATCCTATTGAAGATACATAATTTTCATCAGCGTTATAATCATCTGGTACTATAATATTATTTATTAAAGCTAATTCCTTTTCTAAGTAACTTAATTCATTAAATGTAGATTCCTTAATATTGCTATTACATATATATCCTCCATTTAAATAATTAGAATTTTCATATAAACTATATTTTTCTTTTCTTTCAATTAGATTATATCCATATGGCACCGGTGACTCATTATTTAAAATAGCATATTTAATATTTAATATCTCATTACTAAATAGATTTCCTGTCAAGTTTACAATACCAATAGAATTTTCTTTTAATTTTAATACTTCAGCAAACTCTTGATAATACTTATTGTCCGTTGATGTAAATGTATTTAACCCTGAATAACCATATGTAAAAGCTAGATTTCTTAAAGGCTCTGGATTCATTAAAGAATAGTTCTCATAAATTCTTTCTATTTCATTTCCTGATTCAGCTTTTTCAATTAATTGCTGATACTCTTTGTTATAAAATAACTCCGTACTAACATCTTCAGTAAGAGAAATAGGTATATAATTTTTCAATATTACTGATGTGCTTGTTAAAAGTTCAATGACTAACAAAATAATAATAGCTTTCTCTTTTTTTATCTTAATTAATATATAATAAGCCAACAATATAAATATATTTGCACCTATTATACTAATAGCTTTTTCTTTTAGAATAATAACTGTGGCAATTAAAATAACAAAAACATACCATGCTTTTACACTAATTTCACCTTTTAATATTTTATCCAATAAATATGCAGTAATAATTAGATTTAAAGCCAAGAATCCATACATAAATCTAAATGGAAAACATATTGGTGGAGTAAATCCATGAAAACCTAAATATACAAATTCATTTACAATAGTTAAACCCTCTAAAAGCAATATAAAAATTGCACTTAACCTTATTTTTATATTTATATTATTTTTAGGGATAAATAATAATGGTATTAATAATATAACTATACTTCCTGAATATAGCATAGCTTCAGACTTATAAACTACATTAAATGAATTGCTAGTATTAAAATACATGCTTTTTAATGAACTCTTTAAAAACTCAAAGTCAAACTCTAATATTGATGGTAGCATCATTCCACCTGTTCTTGCACTTTCTTTAATAGCTAATACTGCTGGGATAAGTACAATAGCTGAAATCATTACTCCAATTAAGTAATAACCAGTAATTTTTATCATATACATTATAAAATCTTTTATATTAAATTGAATATTTCTTATAATATACATAATTATTATGTATATAAATACAAATATCGTTAAAGAAAAGAATAAATAATAATTACTAATTGCACTTATTGCAATGGCTATAGTAAATATTAAAAATTTATTATTTTCTCTTATGTTCTCTATCCCAATAAATATTAACGGCAATAAATACATCGCATCTAACCACATTGGGTTATCTGCATAATGAATAAAATACGAATTACAAGCCCATAGCAATCCAATTACAATACATGTTACCTTTTTAAAATTCAACTTTTGTAAGAATTTATACATAAATATAGCTGCTAACTGTTGCTTGATTATAAAGGCAAAAATAAATAAATATGGAACTGAATTTACTGGAAATAAAATAAGTAAAATTAACATTATTGGACTTAATATATAATATGTCATAGCTCCATAAAAATTGCTTCCTATACCTTGATGCCAACTCCAAAATATAGATTTTCCACTTTTTAACACCCTGGAAAATTCAGAAAAAAAGTGTGTATACTGATTAATCCCATCCAACATTACCATGTAAACATCACCTAATAAATACGACTTTAATGTTATTACTTGTATAATTCCAAGTAATGCGATAACTATATACATAACTTCATCCTTTACTTAATAAATTTTAAATACTTTATATATAATACCATACTTATTTACAATAAAAAATATTAAAAAATAGAGAGATTATCAGATTTACATAATCTCTCTAGCAAATATTTTATGCTACATATTCTTTTATACCTTCAGGTACCTCTTCACTGCCATTAATATTTATATTAATATATACATTTATTCCAAATCTATCAGTTAAATTAGCTATTCTTTTTATTAATTGAGCTGATTCTTTCATTGTACAATTTATTATATTAAACAACCCATCTATATATATATTTTCTATATCATAATTTGATGATATTATACCACAAAGCATGCCATAAAAATCGCTACAATCTCTTACTCCGTACTCCATTGTATCAATAAACCTTATTGATCTATTTAGCTGTAACATTGGCCTTGAATCGTCATCAATATAAACTGAATCTCCCTTAGCTTCTAATTGTTGGTGGTTAGCTAATTCTATTAACCTTTTAGTCTTTCCAGAACCTCTCCTTGCACAAAAAACTTGTATCATTGGAACCACTCCTTCTTTCTATGATTATTTATTAATGATGGTAAAACATCATTATATTTAGCACATAACACTATTAAACTACTTACCTTCTTTAAAATTATTATTCTCAATTTACTTTGCATTATTCACTAATTAATTTTATATATTAAATAAAGAAAATGCTCAAATCTACGAAAACGTTATCTTAAATCCTACATTAATTTATACCTTGCTGTACTATATAATATTCAAAACATACTGAAAATGTTCCAACTATTTTTAAGTTTTTCCTAAATAAAATATAAATGCTGCATTTCTACAATAACACTATTCTATCATAGACATGCAGCACTTATTTTAATATGTAACAACTCTATTCTTTCCTATTCTCTTTGCCTTATATAAAAGCCTATCAGCTTCCTTGATAACATCGTCAATACACTCTTCTGACTTGCTGAAGCTTAAGCCAAAGCTTGCTGTTACCTCAATTATCTTATCCTCTATTATAATTGTATTATTAGCTATTTCCCTTCTTAGTTCATCAATCCTATAATATACTTCTTCTTCATTTTTCTGATTATTATCAATATATAATATTATTTCTTCTCCACCATATCTTGCTGCAATATCTCTTTCCCTTATATTATCCATAATTATACGAGCTGTCTTTATTATGACAATATCACCGGCATAATGTCCATATTCATCATTAATATGCTTAAAATTATCAATATCAATCATAACAATTGCATAATCTTTTACCCCTTCACAACTTTTTACTACTCTATTATAAAAGGATTCTCTATTGTATAAACCTGTAAGGGAATCAGTTTCTGCTGCTATTTCTAAATCTCTATATAATTGTGCGTTTTCAATAGCTACAGCTATCAAATTAGCAATTTTCTTAATATATTCCTCATATTTAAAGTTAAAATGATGCTTTTCTAAATGCTCTAAAAATATATACCCCATAATCCTCTCCCCTACTATTAAAGGTATTGTCATTATAGATTTATGAATCCTAATATTGTCCTCATTATACTCATTTTCTATATTAAAAGTAGCTATTGTATCACTATAATATGAGGAAATCTTCTTATCATCTAATACCCTCAAAGCAAACTCATTATTAGATACTTTTGCTATATATTTGTTATCTTCTATTAAATATATGGTGCTATAATCAATCTTAAGTATTGATATTATCATATTATTTACTATTTCTAAAAAATTTGGTTTGCTTAAAATACTATTCAAAAAGCTTCCCAACTTAACTATACTTTCTAATATTCTAAGTTTTTCTTCCATCTCATCTTTATATAGTTTGAATTCTTCATTTATCTCGTCATATGTTTTAATAGGATTGTCCATTATAAACCTCTCACAAATACTTCCACTGAAATGTAAATATTCATTAAAAAACATAGATAATATATCAATATATTATCTATGTTTTAATTTAACTCAATACAATTTTACCTTTTATTAGATTAAATATCAATATTTTTGCTTTTTGTTATATTTTTCGTCTTTTATCTTCATTTATAAAGCATTCTGTGATAATCCTGTTCCATTAATATTTACTTTCGTATTTATTTCAAGATCACAAATGCTTAAAGGGTCATTAATTTCTTCTTTTCCATAATGAATTTCCTTCATTCTATAAACATTAAATATATCTATACCCTTTTCTTTATACTTATTAAACAATTGAGTTATATAACTGTTAATATATGCTTCTTCATTAACTTTTATATAATTTATAAATTCACTATCTACAATAGCTTCTCCTTGTATATCTGAAATTTCCAAATCAACCTCAATATTTTTTACTAAAGTAAATCTATTATTATCAAATCTCAACATGCTATCTTCAGAACTTGATAAAACATCTAAACTTATAAAACCCGTATCAGTATTAGGATTACCAATTTCAAATGTACCTTCATAGACACTTCCCATCATAAGTTCATATAATAAGGTATCTTCCTGTTCTAACCTATCAACAAGTACATTATCTTTTAATATACCTGAACCATTTATTTGAACTTTTTTATCTAAGACATCCTTTTTTAAATTTACTGCTGGAAGTAACAATGTATTATCTCCCATAAGTCTATTGCTTAAATAATAATTTATATTAGCTTGAAGTGAAAGACTATTAAATGGTTTTTTATTCATTATATCATTTAAATACATACCTAAGAATTCCTCATCACCAGATGTAGCTTTAAGCAATTCTTCAACATCGCCATAATAAATAAATGCACTAGGCTTTATTTGCATTTCACCATAATTATTTATTAAATCTAAATATTTTTTAATTCCTACTTTAGCTGCCTTCTCTGTAAATATATATGCTTTTACTTGACTATAATTTAGCTTAGCACTGGAGAAATTATCAATTTTCTCTAAAGCATCTTCTGTAGTTTTTCCTACACCTTTAAAAATAAGCCTTCTACCTTTATCAGAACTTTCATTAGTACTTCTATAAGGCTTAATGCAATCTAGATATACTATCACCTGACCCAAATCATCTGTATCAAAAATCATACTTGTTGCAAAGGTTACCTTATTTATATCCCTATAATTAAAACAACCTGTTAAAGTTAAGGGAATAAGGAAGATGATAAGTATTTTAAATATTTTATTTATTTTTGCCATCTTTATCACACCCTACTCCAATTATTTTTCTTGATATCCTATTTAAACTTCCTCTAAACAATATATCTTTAAATCTATATTCACTTAAGCTTCCCAATGGGAATAGGAATGGATATCCCACAGAATCTAACTCACATATCTGAGTCATAAAAATAAGTGAAGCTGAAAGGAATCCTGGAAGTCCAAGCAATGCAGCAAAACAAACAAGAACTATTGACCAAAATGATACTGCTCCATAAAGTTTTGGTATTAAAAAATAACATAATGTGCTTATGGCTACTACAATTATGGTAATTCTTGATGCTACTCCAGCACCAACTGCTGCATCTCCCAAAATTAATGCTGATACAATGCTCATAGCACTTCCAATGGCCTTTGGCAATCTTATTCCTGCTTCTTTTATAAATTGAAAAGCAAGCATCATTATTATTACTTCAACAAAAGTTGGCAAAGGAACTCCAGCCCTTGATACAGCAAGCCTAAATATAAATAATGTAGGTATCATGGAAAAATGATGAGTTATTACTGCTACATATAATCCTGGTAAGAATGCAGCTATAAAAAAAGCAATCCATCTTAATATCCTATTAAAATTAGTAAAATACTTATTTACATAATAATCATCTGGCATTTGAAAGTTTTCCATAAAAAAATAAGGTACAGTTATTACAAATGATGTGCCATCAACAATAAGGGCTACCCGTCCTTCCAAGATTTTTGCACACACTTCATCAGGCTTTTCTGTATATCCTACTGTATCAAAAAATGAATTTTCTTTCTTTAGGTTACATTCAATATAATTAGAATCTAGTACAAATCTTAAATCTAAATTTTTAACTTTTTTCCTTATATCTTCTAGTACCTTTTCATCTACAATACCTTTTATATATGTTATGGCTACAGCTGTCTGAGATTTTTCTCCAACATATACAGCTTCAAATTTCAAATCTGGATTCTTAAGCCTTCTTCTTATCAAAGCAACATTATCTACAATCAGCTCATTAAATCCCTCTCTTGGACCCTTTAATACAGATTCAGTATCCGGTATTCCAACCCCTCTTCTTACCATGTTCTTTACTTCACTGTATATTATCTCTTCATAATCATTTAATACTAATATTACATCTCCGCTTAAAACATGGAATATTGCATCATCTATATCCTTGGCTATACCAGTCATATTCATATCTAGAACTTTATCTATCAAATCCTGTGGAGTACTAATTCCCCCTTCTCCTTTAAGCTCTCCAAAACCTCTAAGAGGAAGTATCATATACTCCATCATCCATTGACTATTGCATAAATCATCAATAAATACCACTGTCCCATTTCCAAGTATAGTAGATAGATCTCTAAACTTAACATCAAAGCAGTCTTTAAACTTTTCCTTTAAATAATCGATATTTTTCTTCATCATTCATCACCTAAGAATATTATTCCTCCCATAGTGTTTAATATTCATTTTTTTGAGAATACTATTTTAGAATACTAAAATATATACGAGGTGGAGAGATGAATGAAAATAAAATATCAACAAAACACTATATAATTTTTATATATGCAGTGACCTTTGTAAGTCTTAAAATTTACTGTTCACAATTTATTACCATAGGGGGAAGAGATACTTGGATATGCTTGATTGCAGCATTTATATTATTAATTGGCATTGCTACTTACCTATTAGATGTAATAGCAAGAAAAGGGAACTACAGTATAAATAATATTTTCACCATCGGTCTATCTAAAACTATGGGAAATATTCTGCTTTTCTTATTTGCTATAGGATTATTTTTATCTTCATTGGAAGCAGCTATGGTAGAAGCTAATTGCATTAAAACCTGCTTTTTCCTACCTACTCCTCAATGGTATATACTTTTATTTTTCTTATTGCCTTCATTCTTTTTAATAAGCAAGAAAGTTCGTACAGTATTAATTTTTACTACTATAAATGTAATTTCTTTTATAGTGAACTGTTTAATATTGAGCATATTTTCTGAACCTTATAAAAACACTGAGTATATTCTTCCAGTGTTTGGCAATAATTTAACAATAGGAAACTATTTTAATTGTATTCTACTTTTATTAGGATGCATCTCATCATTTGCTATTTCACTGCCATATTTGAAGCATCTTACAAAAGCAGATAATTTAAAGAAGCATAGTCTTATTGCATTATGTACTATAGCCTTATACTCAATATATTCAATGATAGGAATTATTTCTTGCTTCGGTTCATCTAGAGCAGCAAATTTATTCTACCCTGAATATACCATGAGCCAACGTATCCAATTAGGTGGATTCATTGATTTCGGTGAATTATTTTTTTTAATGGAAGCTGTGGTAGGCTTATTTCTAAAATATCTTTTAAGTACATATGGAATATATATTATTTATAAAAAATATATTAAGAATAAAAAAATATATATTGGTACTTACTCTATAATTATTTTTATTTTAGCTTCACTTTTATCAAAAAATAATTATATTTTATTTAATATTTTGAAATACTATAATTATAGCAATCTATTCTTCTTTATATTGATTCCATTGATAGCTTTTACAGCTTTTTCAATGAAATCTTCAAAAAAGGCATAACTACTCCCAAATTACAATTTAATTGCACTTTTGGAAGTATATGTATATAATAATATTATAAATGAAATTTAGTAGGATTTTATATGATCATTAGAAAGTACCCCTTCATATTTAAAGGGTTATGTATCAGTGTCAATAAGCCCTATAAATTTTGAGGAGGTTAAAAATGGAAGATAAAAAAATTACTTGTAAGGACTGCGGAAAAGAATTTATTTTTACTGTAGGAGAACAAGAATTTTACAAAGAAAAAGGATTTGAAAACGATCCAGTTCGTTGCCCAGAATGCAGAAAAGCAAGAAAAGCTCAAAAAATGAACAGAGATAAGAAATACTAGACAAAAGGCAGCCCTTAGGCTGCTTTTTCTATTATTTATTTAAATCGTTGACATAAATTTTTCCTACTTCTATAATTAAACTAATATGTATTTACGTAAAATATGAGAAGAGGTGTTTTTTTTGGAAAATACAACAGAAAATAAAAAAGTTATATTCAGTGGTGTTCAGCCATCTGGTAACTTAACAATCGGAAACTACTTAGGAGCTCTTAAAAATTGGGTTAAACTACAAGATGAATATGACTGTTATTATTGTGTTGTTGATTTACATGCAATAACTGTAAAACAAGAACCTAAAGATTTAAGAAGAAGAACTCTTGAAGTTTTAGCTATATATTTAGCAGCTGGAATTGATCCAGCTAAAAATACACTATTCATTCAGTCACATGTACCTGCCCATAGCGAAGCTTGCTGGCTATTAAGCTGCTCTACTTACATGGGTGAGCTTAGCAGAATGACTCAATATAAAGATAAATCTAAAAAGATGGGAGAATCTATCGGTGTTGGTTTATTCACATATCCAGTACTTATGGCTTGTGATATTCTTTTATACAATACTGATTTAGTACCTGTAGGGCAAGATCAAAAACAACATTTAGAACTTGCAAGAACTCTAGCTTCAAGATTTAATACAACTTACAGCGATACATTTAAAGTACCAGAACCTTATATTCCAAAGACTGGTGCTAAAATAATGAGTCTTCAAGAACCAACTAAGAAAATGTCTAAATCTGATGAAAACCCTAATTCATACATCTTGATTATGGATTCACCAGACGTTATTAGAAAAAAGATTGCTAGAGCTGTTACTGATAGTATCGGTGTAATAAATTACACTGAAGAACAACCTGGTGTTAAAAATCTTATAGATATTATCTGTGCTATTGAAAATGTTACTCCAGATGAAGTTGTAGATAGATATGTAGGAAAAGGATATGCTGAT
>JABLTS010101008.1_pt1 | contig 11425 bp, 17 predicted proteins | sample 7160081 | NCBI WGS metagenome assembly JABLTS01 (sample SAMN14651231, study PRJNA627086) | human gut metagenome | isolation source: feces | host: Homo sapiens
AAGCCATCTTTGGAATATACGGGATATAGTTTCAAAGTTACTATTTATTTGTCTGATGGCAACGAGGCAGGCGATTGGAATAATTTTATTATCAATTCAGATGATACAATTAGAAAAGATCCATTTTTCTATTCTGCTACAAAGGGAAATATTGATTACAGCTATATCGAAGGTATCGTAGAATAACAAAAATTCCACTTTGTATTATAGTGTAATATAGCCACCGAATCCTAATGAAGGAGACCAGCTATGATGAATCATATAAAACCAAGAACTTGGATTACCGGTATTTCAATTGCTGCCTGCGTCTTCCTGAGCGCCTGCCAGCTAGCTGATCCGCAGGCAGATACCCCTGCAGCAGATGCAACAGGCACAACAGGGCAGTTGGAGTTTCAGCCGGATACGGTCGAAAACATTCCGCAGGCTGAAAGCATTGACAACGCGCGGATTTCCATTGATCTAAGTCAATACTACATCACCAATACCGGTGATCCGACTAATCTATATCATGTTGATGAGAATCAGGTCTTGTGGGGATGCGGAAGCAATCATTACGGCCAACTCGGACAGGGCATTCAGGACGAGGACTTGCATAATGAATATGTGAAAATCGCTGATAATGTCATTCATACCGATTACTCCCAGTCTGGGTTTTCCATCTATCTGACTTCAGATCATAAGCTTTATGGATTTGGAAATGCAGGAAGCGGCGCATTGCAGCAATATGATTCGTTTGACTGGGATCGGTATATAAATGCAGAGCACTACGTAATCACCCGTCCTGTCTTAATGATGGAGAATATCGCCTATGCCCGATGTGGCAGGGATGACATTGTCTGTCTTGCCGAGAATGGTGAAGTGTGGACCTGGGGAACCATTGCAATCGAAGGCGGTTATCAGTCAACAGATGTGCTGTTCTATCCGGAACCAAGAAAAATCTTTGACGATGCGGCATTTATTACCGGAGGCTGGTTTAATCACGCGATTCTGAAATCAGATGGGACTGTATGGACCTGGGGTTATAATGCGGCCTGGAACTGCGGCGTCGATCATCCTGAGGTCGTTGATACACCCGTACGGGTAGCGGAAGATGCCTGCATGGTCTGGACAGGCAGTATGCAGTTAAATTCAGATGTTACGGACATAGGCCAGTTTGAAGGCATATATCCGCGCTTCATGGATAATACGATTGTTCAGAAATCGGACGGCTCGTATTGGATCTGCGGAGAGAATGTCGGAACAACTGAAAAGGTAGTTCATGGAGCGGAAGCGGATTATACAGTAGTCTGTTCGTATGAGTTTTTGCCTTATAATGCAAATGCTATCGAAGATGGAACATACTGCGATGATATGGGGTCTGAACTTATCATTTCGCATAATGACGGAAATACCTATTCGATAGACTTTGGCGTATATAAAGTAGCTTATTTTGAAGACGCCATTGGCGAATATGATCCTAAGACAGGAATCTTACATTTCAGCGGGAAAGAGCTTGCAGCAGATATGGCAGATTTGGGAACGGTCTCCGCGGATATAACAATTGAAGATGATCACTTAGTGGTTACAATTACCGATTGGGCATTTGATAATTACCTTCCGAATGGTTCTATGCTGGATTTTTATAAACAGCCTGAGGAAGAGTGAAAATCGGAATTTGATGAGGTACTGCTTATGAAAAAAACATTATATATCATAATGCTAATTAGTATATTAGTACTAACAGGTTGTAGTCGAAACGCAGGAAATGAGACTCCGTTACCTGCTGACAATTCATTGCCATCAATAAAGATAGAGACTGATGGAGCACAGCCAGAAGAAAACAATAATACGGTATATCCGCCATGTGTTATGGTTGAAGGTATTGTGTATAAAGACACTGGATATGTAGCATCTATGAAAGGATGTGGAAATATGGATGGCGAGATTACTTCTACGGTGGATGAAACAGAGCTTCCAACAAAAAATAATCAATCTAATTTTGGAACAGGTTATCAGTATCAAAGAGCATCAGATAATTGTATTAGAGTAGAAATCGATGGAGAAAAAAGAATTTTTAGAAATGTCGATATTGATGATTCATCTATACCTATGGAGGTTATGAATTTTGATGCTAGAGTGAAAGAAAAATGTTCCAATAGAGAATTGTTAGTAACGTATATAAGAACTGCAGAAGGATTTAACAATATGTCAGAGGGAGATTATTATGTTCTAACTGATAATTTGGAAGATGAGGTTAATATTGGAGATGTGGTTACGATATGGTTCAACGGACTTGTCATGGAAACGTACCCTGCACAGTTAGGAAATGTTTATCGAATTGACCGAATAGACTTGGATGCAAAATCTACACCTTCAGGAGAAATTGAATCAAGTGATGATTAAAGAAAGGCAAACCATCCGTTGGTTATTCAGGGTTTAGCTTCAAGACAACCATTTATTTGCTTGATGGTAATGAAGCAGATGGTTGGAATGATTTTATTATCAATTCAGATGATACGATTAGAAAAGATCCATTCTCTTATACTGTCAACAAAGAAAAAATTGATTACGATTATATAAAAAGTATCACAGAATAAAACAACTGTGACACATACAATTTCTAGTTTTTGAAACTAAGAAATCGGAATTTAAAGGAGAATAAAAAATGAAGAAATTGATATTTGGGTTGGCGTGGCAGATAATGGGCTTTTTGGGGGCGATTATAATTCTTTGTTCGGCGGCACCTCATCAATGGGATTATAACGGTATAACAGGCATTGTAGGCAGTTTGTTAGGATTAGAATTGATGATACCGCTTGTCGTTTGCATAGTCATCTTCATTATTGGCGGTGTGTTTTGTTACAAAGGAATACAAGAAAAGTGAACAAACAATTCCAGTTTGTGATGATATAGAAAAATCGAAATTTCATGGAGGTAAAATCATTATGAATAAAAGAACTGCGGGTGTAATGTTTTGTTTGATTGCAGGGGGACTGTTTGCAATAAGGTATATTGTAGCAGCTTTATTTATGTCAGGCGTTTCATCCTGGAACGCAATGAATTTTGCGGCGGGACTTGAATATCAGGGAAATGGACTGATGATTTTCAGTATCATCAGTCTGGTGGTTGGCATTGTTTATCTTGTACGGGCAGAAATAGAAGATAAAAGAAAATAACAATTTCAGTTTGTAAGGGGTACAACAAGCCTCCCACACTGCCGATATGCCATCGGCATCGGAGAGCGAATATAAAGGGGTCATTCAAATGAAAAAGTATGAACCAAAAGCAATGGTGGCCATTAGCCGCTATCAGAAATTTTTTCCGACACTGCCGCATGACATCCAGACTGGAATTTTGTAGTGAGGTTTATGAAATGAAAAGAGTAGAATTTGTAAGAATAAAATCTTCATTATGCGGTGCAGGCTTAATGAAAGGTGGAAAATATAGTTTCAGCGAAGTGGAAGAAATCATAAAAAAATGGATTGAAGATGGATGGGATTATTGTGGTTTTGTTCCTATCGAAACTAGAGCAACTGGTGATATTGAAACGATGTCTTTGATTTTTCAAAAGGAAGAGTAAAAGCAGAAATTCCAGTTTGTATTCTGAAATGATTTACGGGAGGAAACCCGCTCTATGAATAAAAAAACATGGGATTTATATGCACCATTCTATAAGACTGCCATGAAAGCAGACTCTAAAATATATGAGAAGATGTATGTGCGTATTTCCAAAGTAATACGGAATAAAGAAGTTCTGGAGATTGCCACCGGTCCTGGACTCTTTGCGAAGAACATTGCGGGTTCTGCAAAAAGAATGATTGCAACAGACTATTCCGAAGGGATGATTGCTCAGGCAAAAAAGGGGAGCTGTCCTTCCAACCTTATCTTTGAAGTGGCGGATGCAACCAGCCTTCCTTACAGAAACATATCTTAGCATTCGACGCTTAGAGAATCAGGTTGTAAGAGATTTGAGTGGCGGACAGATGGTTATCGGTATGGCATTGGATCCTATAAAGGTTTCAATTAAGCAGTTCCATGGAATAGAGATTAATGATTTTGCGGTAACTGTAGCAAAGACTGCATTATGGATTGCGGAGAGCCAGATGATGCAGAAAACGGAGGCTATTATTTTCGAACATTTGGATTTTTTACCGCTTACGACAAATGCAAATATCGTAGAGGGAAATGCACTCCAAATGGATTGGAATAATGTGGTTTCTGCCGAGACATTGAATTATATTATGGGGAATCCGCCGTTTGTAGGATATTCATTTCAAACTGATGAACAAAAATCAGATATTGAAAATGTGTATAGGGATGAAAATGGTAAAGTCACAGCAACGGCGGGGAAGATAGATTATGTAGCTGGATGGTATCATCTTGCTGCAAAAATGATGTATAGGACCAATATTAAGACAGCTTTTGTTTCAACGAATTCGATAACGCAAGGGGAGCAAGTGGCATTTGTATGGAAGGAGTTATACAAACAATTCAAAATTCATATCAATCCTGAATTATTATTCCGAGAGTTTCATCAGAAAGAAGGAGATATATCCCTATTGGCTATGAAAACCCAGAAACAATAATTACTGATTCGGTACAATTCATTCCAAACGCGAGTCTGTATACATTTGGAATTATCACTTCAAATGTTCATATGGCGTGGACACGTGTAGTATGTGGAAGATTAAAAAGCGATTATAGATATTCCGCTAAAATTGTCTATAATAATTTTCCATGGCCTTCGCCTTCAGATGAGCAGAAGGAGCGAATAAAGCATACGGCCCAAGGGATTCTTGATGCTAGGGCACTCTATCCAGAAAGCTCTCTGGCTGATCTATACGATCCGCTGACGATGCCACCAGAACTACGCAAAGCACATACTGCAAATGACATTGCGGTTATGAAGGCGTATGGTTTCTCTATGAAAATGTCCGAAACAGACTGCGTGGCAGAACTGATGAAGATGTATATGGAACAAGCATAAAACACAAAATAAAGGTTTGATCCGGTGACATCCATTACCGCAGCTGCGCCTTGTACTTGTAGTAGGTGCCGCGTGATATGCCACCGATCAGCTTCATAGTTTCCTGGTCGGTCAGGGTTCCTTGGAAGTCCCGGGAATACTTCTGGATCTGCTCCTTAATGTCGGCTTCCCGTTTCCGGTGGACCTGGCTGCCGGGCTGACGTCCGATCTGTTTTCCGTTCCGTCTGGCAGTTTCGATTCCTTCTCTGGTTCGCTGGCGGAGATCGTCCACTTCCTTCTGCGACTGTTCGAAGGCAAGACGGATCTGGGTCTCGGCAAGAGACATCAGGAAGGCGTTCACACCCTTCAGAATCGGATCGACAGCGGTTCCGGTCATTGGAACGGCGGTTTGCAGAGACTGCTGGTAGGTGTCGGTGTTGATCTGAGGCTCCTTCAGGAAGATGAGACGGATTCCCTGATCATAGAGCTGCTTGTAGAGTGCAAAGCCTTCCTGCACATTGCGGGACATGCGGGAGACAGAGTCGAAGACTACCGTATCGCCGGATTGGAGCTGACGCAGCATCCGGTCAAAGGCCGGGCGGTCCGTCGTGGTTCCGGTGTAGGTCTCTTCAATGATCCGGGCATCCGGATAGGAACGTGTGATGTTACGGATCTGACGTGAGATGTTCTGCTTGGCGGTTGAGATTCGGCAATATCCATAGGTCCTGTTCATAGTTGCTTTCCTCGAATTAAGATAGACGGTGGCTCTGCAGTCCAATATAGACGACCGTCTATTTTGATACTGGATAAAACCGCTTTTCTGTCCTTTCCGGTCGCAGAAAAGCGGTCCAAGAAAACGTAAAGGTTAATTTGACACAGCATCAAAAAATTCGTTGCGGGCAATCTGGTTCAGGATTATGAGCTGGATCAAAAAGGGAATGTCACGGATGCACGAGCGGCCGGAGTTGACATTGCGGTCGTGCCAATTTACGTAGCAGGCATCCATGCGGTAAAGAGCAGAAGCAGGATCTCTCCTTACAGCAGACAGTATATTGGCTTTCTGGTAGGCCGAAAGAGTGGATGTTACCTCTTTGATCATATGATCATCGATCGCATTGATAAAAGCGTTATTTGTCATCATCGTTGAAATACTCCTTTCATTGTTGTCGTTGTTGCCATTCCACTTGCTCTTCTTCACGAAGAATTGATTCTTCCACCTGCTGCACGAGCTGCATGGTTTCACCGATGGCAGAGGCAAGTTGTGAGGCAGTGAATTCCTGCCGGTATCTGGTCTGACAGCTTGCGACGAGGTGTTTGATTCTTACCGGAACGAGGGCTTTTTGTTTGAGATATCGCTCTTTTGATTCCGAAACCTGTTGCTTGGCTGTATGCAGCAGTTCTTCTTTCATCCGGACCTTGCGAAAAGCTTGGTTCAAGAGCTGCTGATTTTTTTGCAGTTTGGATTCGGCTTCATATCCGTAGCGGACACGAAGCCGCTGAAGGAGTTGCTCTCCTTGTTGCAAGAGTCGGTTGTTTTGCTGAATCTTTTGCTCCAGTTGTTTCTGGTCATTGCGACGTCTCGTGTTTTCCAGCTTGGCAGAAAGATCGGCGTTTTCGGATCGAATGCGCATGAGGTTTGAGTTAATCTTGCTGCTTTCTGTTTGAAAAGCACTCAGTCGTTCCTGAAGCTGTTCCGTATCGGAACTCAGCTGCTGAAACTGTTTTGTCAGGGAAATGTCGTAGCAGCGGGCGGAGATCCATTGTCGGCGGTAAACTTCAAGTAAGGCTGCCTGTCGTTCGGCTTCCTGATCAATCTGCATTGCTTCTCGTTCCTGCGCAGAGTAGAGGTCAATCATGTGATTGTGACGCCGGATTTCTCGATTCAGTGCGGACAGGTATCCGGACACATTTCCGGTAACCGTTGTTCCTTCTGCAGTGAGGCGGGATTGCTTTCGCTCTTCCTTGGCGGCAGAGGGACCGAGGTGCAGCTGTGGAATCTTATTGTTTTTCTGCTCCTTGTAGCTTCGCATATCAATTCGTTCCGTAATGTCTGGCGCATACTGATTCAGAAAGTTGTTCACGGATTCCTGCCAGTGGAAACGCACATCATGCAGAAACTGTGGGCTGTTGACATAGGCGGATTCTGGAGTGGAAGTGCCGTGTCTGGTCATACGGGGTGTTCGGCTGACGCGTTCATATCCCATGCAGGAAGCTTCCTGTTTTGTCATCCACTGAAGCTGTGTCCCGGTATTGTACTGGTACTGCTTCTGCCACTGTTCTCCGGCCGCCTTTAGTTCTTTTGCTGTCATGCTGCAGACATCGCCGGTGCGCATATCTTGAACAATGTACTGACAGGATGTCCGGGACAGCCATTTTCCGTTTTCGTTCAGCATCCGCTGACATACCAGACAGTGGATGTGAGGATTAAGGTACTGGTATTCCTCGGGACTTTTTGCAGGGAATCCTTGTGCATTGATCGGAATGCCGCGATCATTCCGCGCGACCGGATTATGAATGGCAAACTGTACACAGCAACCTTGATCAACAAAATGCTGACAGAATTCTTTTGCAAGAGGGATCCACTGTTCCTTTGGAATTTCATTCGGAATAGCAGCAACGATGCTCAGCCCCAGCTTGGCCTGCGGACTCTTCTCAGCGCATTCCAGACTGGACCATAATTTTTCGGCGGAATGGAAAGACTGCGGAGCATTGGATGGGAGCAGGACTTCGGAGTGTACGATGCCGCTTTTGGCCCGGTAGTCATGAGTGAGGCCGGTATACTCGTTTGTTTCCCTTTCTCCACTGATATAGGCGCTGCTTGCGACAATGCTTCTTCCAGCACTACGCTTCAAGGTTTCGGCATGAAGATAGGCAATCATAGGTATCACCTCTTTCACAAACCAGATACTTTCACTACTAAGTGCGCCAATCTTTTATAACGCATCCTGCGTTATCAGCTTGGCTTATGTCCTGATCCTCTTCCGGAGGATTGCGGCGCCCTGACGGGGAAAGACGGGAGGATAAAAGATTCTGAAATTCTTCCGGCGTCAGCCGATCGGAACCGGGGAAAAAAGACTCGGCGATTGCTCCGAACTGAATCAATCGCCGCGTTCTTTTCTTACGATTACGGATGCGTTCTCTTGCTACTTCCAGTTCTTTCTGATGTTGAAGCTGCGATTTTGTGTAGGACATTTTGATATTCCTTTCCGCTTCTTACAGGCTGATGTGAGCTTGGTGCTGAATGTGTTCCGGGAGTTCCTGATGGACGATGATCTGTTCCTGAGATCGTTCCATCTGAATGGAACGCATTTCAGCCTGAAGCTGGTCAATGATGTGAGATGAGGTTTGCCGGATGGTTTCCAGAGAAGATTTCAGCTCTTTGACACTCTGGCTGCTAGACCATGAAGCGACATAGGGAAAAGAGTACTCTTCCACAGAAAGACCGAGAGAAGAGGAGACGACAAAGGCAGTGCTTTCGGCTTCGATCTCAATGGTCCGACGATCTTTCTGATTTTCTTTAAGAACGTCCTTGTTATGAAGCAGACTGTGTGTCAGTTCATGCAGGGCTGTCTTGACTGTCTGAACCTGACTGAGACCGGACTGAATGGCGATCTTACTTTCGCTTGGACTGAAATATCCGTAAGCCTGACCGGGAACGGCCATGAAATCAATGGGAACTGGAGAAATCCGTCGAATTGCTTCCAGAAGATCTTCGTACTGGGAGACATCTCCGGTAAGTTCATGTATCAGTTCGGGAAGAGGCTCCCCTTCAGTCTGCGAGTAATCGAAGCATACAGCGGTGCGATATGACATCACGGTGATCGGACGAAGAACCTGTTCATGGGTGATTGGATCCTCCACTTCTTCGTGGCACTTATAAGGAGCGGGAGTAAGGATGCGTATTCCCTGCTCCCCGGCTTTGACATGCCGATGAAATTTGTCGCGCCACGTGGTATATCCGGCAACAAAACTTGCATTGGGACACTGCAGATGAATCAGAAGTTCGTTGTTCACGGAGTAGGAATGGAACTTCGCCATAGTGCGCAGAAAATTCAGGTAGTTGTCACTATGAAAGACATCTTTAACGCCCTGCTCAAGCTGAGCGGTCAGGGCTTTGACTTGTTCAGAACGTGTGCTCATGAAGCCTCCTTTTCCCAAAAGTGTCAGTCGAATGGAAGATCTTCGCATGGATCAGAGATGTCAGCGGGAGCTTCGGAGCCATCAGGAACATCCGCGACAACTGTTCTGCTGGCAATAAGATCTGACAAACCGATTGCTTTTCTCAAATTATCGGTAGTTACTTTCATACCAATATCCTCTCTTTCTTTTTAGTGCATTCTTGATCTTGGGAAAGTGCTTCGTCACGCGCAATGCTCAGTCGGCTATTGAAACTGAAAGCATGATCGGCAAGTCTGGCTTTCTCAGCGACTTCCGCCTGATTAACCTCCCGAATGACTTGGTTCAGGTCGGATACGCTGGGGGCATCTTCCCTGCGCAGCACAAGAATCTCATGAACTGAACTGGGAATGATGATCAGCTCGCCGCCGCCGAGGTGTGCCTGAATGAGCTGCATCGCTTCCGGGCTGGCCAGAACAGAAGCTCCGTCCAGACCATCCTTGTTGGAAACGACAAAAATGGTTCCGTGGGGGAGATCGGCAGTGAGATCCGCTGCAATTTCCTCACCCATAACACCGCCAAGGGCTTGCTCGATTGATCGAATGCAGTAGTGATCGGGCGAGACAGACGGGTAGGCAAGCTCAAAAAGTTCTTCATCGGTAAGTCTTTCTGCCTGAAGATCTTCGGTCGTAACCACATGAGGAAAAGGGCTTTTGTCATGGTAGGTTTTTGCGATGCAACAAAGGTCAGTGCCCGGAATATCCTGATGTGGAACATCTGCGGCGTAATTCTGACTTACCACCGCAATGTAAATGTTATCCATAAATTCTCCTTTCGTGATAAACGTTATAGAATATCTATAATAAATATGTCAGAAATTTTAAAATTGAAATGGGGCTGAAATAAAGCTACACAGTCTGTGAAGAAGAAAAATGTATTGCTGCTGTACGCACGAATAGAGCCAGATGTGAAAGAGCAGGCAGAATTGGCCGAAGCAGAATTGAATGCGGAACGGGAAAAAGGGTATGCGGATATGGCTGCAGGCAGAACAAAACCCGTAAAGCAGGTATTTACTGATATTCGCAAAGACTATGGTTTATGATTTAGGAGGTAATTATCACAGATCAGGAGGTCGTAGTATTTCTTCATACGATCAACCAGATGCTGCTGAGAAACTTCCTATTTGGAACCTCAAAAGGAATCCATCCGCTACACCCTGAGATTGGAGACAGAAAAAGGCAACCCTTACGAATAAGGACAGCCTTTCGGTTAATCGTGCAGGTTCATATTTTTTAATGCTCTGAGCTGATCCCGCTTTGCGTAGATTACATTCAGAATATACACCTTGCCGGATGCATCATCTGGTCTGTAATAGATGTAAAAGTTCTTGGCGATGATTTTTCGCACACCTCTGGAGTGCCATGGCTCCTGTTCTATAGGAGCGATACTGGAAGCCATGTACGTCAGTTTTTGCAGCTCGCTGCGGATGGCACGAATGTAATTCAATGCGATATCCGGGACTAACAAGGTGTATGCGATGTAGTCTCTGATTTCAAAAAGGTCAGTTTCTGCATCCGGTGTAATGATGATTTCATAGGAGTCCACTTATTTAAGACCCCCTTCCAGATCGTCAAACACCTCGCTCATTGGTCTGCCTTCACCGGAAATCGCCTGAGCGTAGCTGTGCTGGAGTTTTGCATTCAATTCGGCATCAGACATTGCATCAACGGTTCCTGGCTCTGCCGGAATCGTCAGAGAGAAAGGAACACCATGATGGTAAATGATCTGACGGTAAAGGGAATTAATTACAACAGAAACAGGAACACCAAGCTTCTGCAGAATGTCTTCTGCTTCGATCTTTACATTATTTTCAACACGGGCACTTACGGTTGAGTCTTTCATATCAAATACCTCCTGTTGATCACATTGTAATTCGTTGTATTGCAGACTGCAAGACGTGCTGCATGAACTGAGCGTGATATTCTACGGCAGAACGAGGAAGATGAAGAGAAAAAATTGGTGGAATAATAAAACGAAAGGTTGGGCCAGGAAAGGGAAGACAATTTTGTTACCATAGGGATTGGAGCTCGGCAAAGCCCTTTCTTTCAATGCTTTCTTGTAAAATCAGTGAGTTCGAGCCTCGTCTGTCGCTCTGGGTGGTCCCTTGAAACTATGATGGTTTCAAGGGATTTTTGTTGCTGTTTATTGTCGTTCATTATTTCTAAATGGAATGGAAGCGTTTTTTGCCTAGTTCAGTGAAGAATGAAAATGTTTCCTTTGAGGTACTCTGTTTTGGTACAATATAGGAGCATAGCGGGGGCCCGGAGAGAAAGCTGAGGGAAACATGGCAGAGAAAGATGTTAC
>JABLTS010043047.1_pt1 | contig 11381 bp, 8 predicted proteins | sample 7160081 | NCBI WGS metagenome assembly JABLTS01 (sample SAMN14651231, study PRJNA627086) | human gut metagenome | isolation source: feces | host: Homo sapiens
CAAAAGAAGAAATAGAAGCGTTGAATTTACCAGGTATTGAATTTACAGATTCTATTCAAAGAGTTTATCCACTTGGAACTTTCGCTTCCAATCTTATTGGTTTTGCTCAATCTGATGAAACAGGTTCTACAGTTGGTAAAATGGGAGCTGAATTATATCTTGATGGGTATTTGAAGGGGACTGATGGTTACAGTATTTATCAATCGGATAAAGACGGTAATGTTTTACCAGGAATGAAAGAAGAAACAGTATCGGCTGTGAATGGATATGATGTTTATACAACAATAGACTCTGTCATTCAGCAGGCATTGGAAGAATCTTTTGAAATGACAAATGACCAATTTGGTGCCGAGAGGGTATGGGGTTCTGTTATGGAAATCGATACAGGTAAAATACTTGCCTGGGGACAAAGCCCATCATTTGATCCAAATACATTAAATATTACGGACTACAATAACTATGGTACCCAGATTCCTTATGAACCAGGTTCTACATTAAAAACTTTTACATATGCCGCTGCGATAAATGAAGGTGTATATGATGGAAGTGAAGAAGTATACAGTGGTCCTTATTGTTTCTCAAGTGATGAAAATAATAATCCTGTAAGAGTTGAAGGTAATGGATATGGATGTATTTATAATGCGAAAAGAAAAAATTATGGCATGATAGCTTTAGACTATGGATTAATCATGTCATTAAATACAGTTACTGCTGAAGTACAGAATAGATTAATTAATGCGGATATACATTTAGACTATATGAAGAAGTTTGGTTTCTTCAATGTCGTTAATACCGATGGTTTACCAGAAGAAGCAGGGACGTTAAACTTCAGATGGCCTTCAGATAAACTGTCATTAAGTTATGGTCAAGGTTCTACTGTAACAATGTTGCAGATGTTGCAGGCTTATAGTGCTGTTTTTGGTAATGGTACTATGGTTAGACCATATTATATTGATTCAATTCGTGATTCCTATGATTCTAGCCATGTCATTTATCAAGCTGAAACAAAAGTAACGGGTAATCCTATTACAGAAGACGCAGCGAAAACATTACAGGAAGTGTTATATCGCGTTATCAATGATGAAAAAGGTACAGCAAAGCATTATCAGATACCAGAATGCAAATTGATGGGTAAAACAGGTACAGCCGAAGTAGCAGTCAATGGCGGTTATCAATCAGGTTATACAATTGTATCTATTATGTGTGCAATGCCAGCAGAAGATCCACAAGTTGAGGTTTATTACTGCTTTGAAGCTCCTTATGATCCTAATGCACAATATGAAACAGCCGCAATCAAAAATTTGTTACGTAAAACAGCAATTCGTTTAGGTTTTACGGGCAGTGTATCTAGTACAGAAGAAAGTGAAGAAACAGTTAGCGCGGATGAATTAACGGAAATTGTTACCAGTCCTATGCCATTTCTTGTGAATCATTCATTAGATTATGCAAGTGAAAAGTTAGCTGATGCAAAGGTTAATGAATATATTTTAGGTAATGGTGATACAGTTATTGCTCAATATCCAGTTGAAAATTCATATATATCTTCAGGTCAGAAAGTATTTTTAGTCACTGATACAAATAATTTCATTATGCCTGATTTAACTGGCTGGACACGTAAAGAAGTAACAGCTTTATGGTCGGTAACCCAATTTGGTTTCAAGCTAGAAGGAGAAGGGGTTGTTAAATCACAAAATATCGCTCCAGGTACTCCTGTAACCAAAGGAACGGAAATAGAAGTTGTGTTTGAATAGTGATTTAGGTATAATTATCGAGATTTGCAAAGGAGGAATAGAAACATGGCAATTCGTATGATGCTTGGTTTTGTAATCAGTTTGATCGTTGTGCTTCTTTTGATGCCTCATTTTATTGATTTCTTAAAGAAAATCAGTTTTAATCAGACAGTTAATGACTATAGTCTTCAAGAATATAAAGAAAAAGCAAAGACACCTATTATGGGAGGAATATTATTTATTATTACTCCAGTACTTGTAACAATTCTTTTATATCCTGCTTGTTTATTAGACTATAAAGTATGTATGGTATTTTTAGCATTTGTTGGTTATGGCTTGATTGGTTTTACAGATGATTTCTTAATTGCTGTAAAAAAGAATAATGACGGTCTCAAAGCACAATATAAATTTGGATTACAGCTGTTACTTGCAATTGTTTTCTATATCATGTATCAAGAACATTCAATCTTGAGTATTCAATTATTATTTAATGGACCAGTTATTAATTTAGGATTATTTTATGTTGTTCTTATCTTATTTATGTTTACCGGCTCAAGTAATGCTGTGAATTTAACCGATGGTATGGATGGCTTAGCAGCAGGCTGTACTTGTTTCAGTTTGATACCATTCTTGATTTTTGCTTATTTAGGTGAAAATACTGCTATCAGCGTATTTATTACAAGTCTACTTGGAGCTCTATTTGGATATCTTCACTATAATGTAAAACCAGCGAAGATATTTATGGGGGATACAGGATCACTTGCATTAGGTGGCGTATTAGCGGCCTTAGCTATGGTATTGAAAAAGGAAATTCCATTAATTCTTATTGGTGGTGTATTTGTAATCGAAACATTATGTGTCATTATTCAAATTACATCAGTTAAGACTAGACATAAAAAAGTATTCCCATATACACCAATTCATTATTCCTTTGTGATTAAGGGAATGAGTGAAAATAATACCGTACATTTATTCTGGGTTGTATCAGCTTTATTTGCAATTCTTGGATTCTTTGCAGGAAAATAGGTTAAATATTTGTTTTTTACTGTTATAATATTCACTTGCAGGTAGAAAGAGGATAAGAATGGAGAATGTTTGCTACGATACAACAAATACAGAAGTACAAATGACAATGGTTGTAAAACTGCATCAACTTCAACGTGAAGCACTTTCTACTTTGACTTATCAAAATCTGGAAGATTATTTATCTCATGTAATTTGGAAGAATAAAGTTCCTAAGGCATTACATGTTGCGGTAAATGATGTAATGTCGGTTACGGGAAGTGATTTAGTTAAGTATTTATCAAGACAGGCGATTATCAGTTCAAGGGATAAATCGTTAGAGGACTTTAGTGATTTAATTGGAGGAGAGTAGTTTCATGGAAAAGAAGAACAATAAACATGGACTGTCAAAAATAATTGCAGTCTGTGCGATTTTAATTGTATTAATTGCTTCAACATTTAATACAATTAAATCTAATTTGAATTTAGGTCTGGATTTACAAGGTGGATTTGAAATCTTATATCAAATTGATCCTTTAAATGAAGGTCAGAAAGTTGATATGTCAGCTGTAGTTAACAGTATTACAAAGAGAATTGACGTTCTTGGTGTAAATGAACCACAACTTACAGTTGAAGGAGATAACAGAATACGTGTACAGTTAGCTGGTGTAGCAGATCAAGAAAGTGCCCGTAAGATGTTAGGTACAACAGCTAATCTTACATTCAGAGATGTAGATGATAATGAACTAAGTGATGCATCTATTATTGCTGAAGGAGGAGCTTCTTTAGGTTATCAGGATGGTAAACCGGTAGTTTCCTTAAAGATTGCTGATGGTAAAAAGTTTGGTGAAATTACTTCTTCTATCGCTTCTAAAGGTTCTTCAAGTGGTAAGAATGTAATGGTTATCTGGCTTGACTATGAAGAAGGTGATTCTTATGCAGCTGAAAGACAAAAGGCAGCTGCTGGTCAAGAACCTAAATATATTTCTGCAGCAAGCGTAACTTCAACTATTACAGGTGATTGCATTATCTCAGGTAACTTTACAGATGAAGAAGCTAGAACTTTAGCTAACTTAATTAATTCTGGTTCATTACCAGTTAAATTAACCGAAATCAGTTCAAATGTTGTTTCTGCTGAATTTGGCAAAGATGCTTTAGCTAAAACTGCTATGGCTGGTTTAATTGGTGTATTACTAGTTATGGCATTCATGATTTTTGAATATCGTGTACCAGGTGTACTAGCTAGTATTATGTTAATTGCTTACTTATGGGCAATCTTTGGAATCTATGCTCTAATTGGTGCTGTATTTACACTTCCTGGTATTGCGGCGTTAGTATTAGGAGTTGGTATGACAGTAGATGCCAATATCATTACTTATGAAAGAATCCGTCAGGAATTATATAAAGGCCACAGTGTTCAATCATCTATTGCACAAGGTCAAAAAACATCTTTCGTTACAATCTTTGATGCTCAATTTACAACATTACTTGCTGGTTTAATTATGTATGTATGGGGTAATGGTTCAGTAAAAGGATTTGCGACAATGTTAATCGTTACTGTTGTAATGACACTTGTTGTTAACGTTGCATTATCTAGATTCTTATTAAATCTTTTAGCTAAGACAGGCTTATGTGATAATAAACCACAATGGTTTGGTGTTAAGAAAGAACAAATTCCGGATGTAAACAAAGGTGAAAAACAATTCTACTTTGGCTTCAAGAAAATTGATTTCTTGTCTTATTCTAAGAAAATGATTACTGCTGCTATTATTATTTTTGTTGTAGCAATTGGTTCTGGAATATTTAATTCAGCTAATAAAAATGGCTTTATGAACTTAGGTATTGATTTCTCAAGTGGTACAAAACTAACAATTACTTCTGAATCACCAATTACAAATGAAGAAGTTGAAGAAAAAATGAAATCTATGGGATTTGACCACTTCAAATATCAAGAATCAGGTGAAACAACAGTTTATGCAACAACAAAAGATTCTCTTACAGTTGAGCAGCTGGATGAAATTAAGACAACATTTACAGAAGCTTATGGTATTGAACCAGGTGATAACGTTGTTACACCAGTAGTTGGTAAAGAATTAGTAAGAAATGCTGTTATCTTAACATTAGTTGCATGGGTTGCTATGTTACTATATATCGCCTTTAGATATAAAGTTGATTACGCTCTAAGTTGCTTAGTGGCTTTAATTCATGATGTATTAATTACATTATCTATATTTGCAATTTTCCGTTTTGAAGTTAATACTGAACTTATTTCTGTATTACTAACAATTATCGGTTATTCAATCAACAACTCTATCGTTGTATGCGATCGTATTAAAGAAACAGTTTCTAACCGTAAAGGTAACATTTCTAAGACAGAGTACAAGACTATTGCTAATGAAGCTTTAAATAATACATTCCGTATGTCATTATTCAGCTTTATCTCAACAGTATTACCAGTTATCTTGTTATTAATTGCTGGTTCACATTCTATCTTTACATTTACATTCGCGATGTTCGTAGGTTTAATTGCTGGTACATTATCTTCTATGTTCTTAATGCCTTATGTTTGGACATATATTCGTACACACTACACACCTAAACCTAAAAAAGCAAAAAAACAGAAAAAAGAAGCTCTTGATGAGTATACAATTAAAGGAATTAATGCATAATTAAGTAGCGGGCAACCGCTACTTTTTTAGGAGAGAAGATTATGGATATTAAAGCAGTACTATTTGATTGTGATGGCACAATGTTTGATACAGAAATTGTGTCACAAAGAATGTGGCAGGAAACAGCTGTTAAATATGGTATTACTTTACCAGATGATTTTTTCCTTAAGATAACAGGCGGTGGATCATTTAATCAGTTTTATGAAATTCCTGGATTTGAACAATATGTTAAAGACATGATGAAAAAAAGAATGGATTGTGATTTCTGGGGAAGTATCAATAAAGACTGTTTAAATAAAAAAGGACTAATAGAGTTATTTACTTATTTAAAAGATAATGGGTATAAAATTGGTATTTGTTCAAGCAGTCCTGAAGCTTATGTTAAGACATTATTAACTGATGTTTCGATTGCCTTACCATATGATGTTATGATTTGTGGGGATATGGTAAAAGAAAAGAAACCAAGTCCTGAAATCTTTTTGACAGCCGCAAATATTTTAAATATCAAACCAGAAAATATATTAGTTGTAGAAGATTCTAAAAATGGTATTATCGCTGCCACAAGAGCACATATGCATCATTGTTTTATTTTTGATACGATTAAACCGGATGATGAATTAAAGAATATGCTGGAATTTGAAAAAGATTCCATGGATGAAATTATCCCATTATTAGAAAGCTTTAAATAGCAGAAGGTGAGTATGGAATATATTGAACTTAGAAATAAATATCTTGATTTTTACTATCATGATTATGAAATTCAAGAAGATGATCATGAAGTTAAGATTATTTATACATTTGAAATCAAAGGATTATCTTTCTTTAATCCTACTTTTACTTTAAAAAAAGTTAACACGAGAAATGTTTCAAATTTAAAAGTATTTAAAGAAGCTGCTTTTTCATTAGGTTTAGTAGAACTAATCAGCTATTGGAAAATTACATGTGCTCCTCATGTTCATATTGAATGTGGATCATTAGATGATATTCAAAAGAAATGGTGGAAGAAGTTGTATTTCAATGGTTTAGGAGAATTTTTCTATATCAACCATATTGAAACAGATATTGAATCTTTTATGGATATTACTACTAGTGGTAAAGCGATAACTGGTGAAGAAGATACAGGAAAGTATCATGGAAATTTAATACCAGTAGGAGGAGGAAAAGATTCTTTTGTCAGTCTTTCAATTTTGGAAGAAATGAAAAAAGATAATCATGCGTTTGTTATCAATAAAGTCATGAGTGCTGTTCATAGTGCTGAAGCTGCTGGATATACAGGGGAATATTTGATTAATCCTATCAGAACGCTTGATTCAAGGATGCTTGAACTTAATAAACAGGGTTATCTCAATGGACATACACCTTTTTCAGCAATGGCAGCTTTTGCGTCTGTTATTACTTCTATTGTGTATGAAAAAGAATATATTTGTTTGTCTAATGAAGCAAGTGCCAACGAATCAACAATTAAAGGCAGCAAGGTAAATCATCAATACAGTAAAACATTTGAATTTGAAGAAGATTTCAAGTTCTATATGGACCATTATATTACTGATAAAATTCATTATTTTTCACTATTAAGACCATTAAGTGAATTACAAATTACCTATATTTTTTCAAGCCTAAAAGCATATCACAGTGTATTTAGAAGCTGTAATGTTGGCAGTAAAGAAGAAAAGTGGTGCGGAAAATGCGCAAAATGTCTATTTGTAGCGATTATGTTAAGTGCTTTTATCAGTGATGAAGAAATTGAACATATATTTGGAAAAGATATTCTAAATGATCCTGAATTAGAATCATTATTTGAACAGTTAACAGGTATCTCTGTCAATAAACCATTTGAATGTGTTGGTACACGTGATGAAGTAAATATCGCTACAAGTATGTGTATTGCTAGACATATAAAAGAAAATAAAGAATGTCCATATTTGTATAAAAAATATAAAGAGAGTTCTTTCTATGCATACTATAAAGATGCGCAGTTAGATGTAAATATGTGGAATAAAGAAAATTTAGTTCCTGAAAAATATCAAACTTTAATACATAAAAAGATAAGAGGAATAGCAAAATGTTAGATAAAGAAGCTTGGATACGTGAATTTAAAGATAAAAATATATTAATCTGGGGATATGGTATGGAAGGTAAGTCTTCTTATCGTTTTATCCGCTCTTTATTACCAGAACAAACAATCACAATCGCTGATAAAAAGAAAGATGCAATTACTGATACTGTAAATACAATACTTTTAGATGAGTCAGAAACAAACTTTAATGAATATGATTTAATTTTAAAAGCCCCAGGTATTGTTGTTAGTGAAGATATTGATAAAACGAAAATTACAGGACAGGCACCTCTATTTTTAAAGCACTATAAAAAACAAACAATTGGTATTACCGGCACTAAAGGTAAAAGTACAACTTCTTCACTTATTGCAAGTGTTCTAAAAACAAAGTACACTACATTTTTAGTTGGCAATATTGGTAAAGCATGTTTTGATATTATTGAAGATTTGACAGAAGATGCTTTGATTGTCTTTGAAATATCTTGTCATCAATTGGAGTTTTCTACTTATTCTCCTCATGTTGCAGTTTATATCAATTTATTTGATGAACATCTGGAGCATTATGGTACTTTAGAAAAATATGGTAAAGCTAAAGATCAAATATTCAAGCATCAAAATGAAGATGATATTTTAATTATCGGCGAAGCGATTAAAGATAGAGCTGAAAGAGAAAACAAGTTAATTATTGGGGAAGATATTTATGCTGTGAATCATACAGTACATGCTGCTAACAAAGAGATTGAAATTAAAGATTGTGCATTACATGGTGAACACAACTATCAAAACCTGGCTGTAGCTTATGAAATAGCTAATTTATATCAGGTAAGTGATGAAAACTTTTTAGAAGCAGTTAAAGAATTTGTTCCTTTAAAACATCGTTTAGAAAATATTGGTACATTTAACTCTGTTACATATATCAATGACTCAATTTCAACAATTGGCGAAACAGCAATAAAAGCACTAGAAACATATCCTGAAACTTCAGTTATTTTAATAGGCGGCAATGATAGAGGAATTGTTTACGATAAATTAGAAGAAACTTTATATGCAAAAAAGGATCTTCAAGTTATCTTTATGTATGCTACAGGAAAAAGAATACATCAGGAAATGAAAGAAAAAGGTCTTGTTAGAGAAGGATTGTATGAAGTGGAAAATCTTGATGAAGCAACAGCTTTAGCCAAAAAGATTGCAAAAAAAGACTCCGTTTGTTTATTATCACCAGCAGCTTCTTCCTATGACCATTTTAAAAACTTTGAAGTACGTGGTGATTATTTTAGAAAGTTGGTAGCAGAATAGTGAAGTATCAAATATTAGATATCAATGAGCAGGAAATTGCTTCAAAATATCATCTTTCTTCTCTTGTTGCAAAAGTATTAACGAAAGCAAATTTAAATGACAGTCAGATTCAAGAATTATTAACACATAGTGATACTTTGACAAAAAGTAATGCAAAGTGCGTAAAAGAAGCCTGCAAAAGAATATTACAGGCAAAAGAAAATCACGAAAAAGTATTTGTTGGTGGTGACTATGATACTGATGGCATATGTTCCTCGGCTATCATGAAAGATGTGTTAGATAAATTACAAATAGAGAATGGCTATTATATTCCAGACCGCTTTAAAGAAGGCTATGGTTTATCAAGTCATACTGTTGAACTTGCTCATGCAAAAGGATACAGCTTGATTATTACGGTAGATAATGGTGTTAAAGCCTTTGATGCGATTCGAAAAGCAAAAGAACTTGGGATAGATATTATCGTTACAGATCATCACCAGATTGATGAAGAAGTACCTGCAGATATTGTTGTTCATCCTCTTTATATGGAAGAAAGATTTAAGTATTTATCAGGTGCAGGTGTAGCTTTAGAATTGTCATTAAATTTGATCGGTGAAAATGAAACACATATTGCTTTAGCTGCAATAGCTTTAATTGGTGATGTTATGCCATACTGGTTAGAAACAAGAATTATTATCCAGAAGGGTATTAAACTCATCCAAAAAGGAGTCTTGCCATCAGTTTCATCACTATTAAGAAAAGATATAGAAATAGATGAAACTGCCTTAGCATTTCAAGTTGTGCCTAAGTTAAACAGCATTGCAAGAATGAAAGATAATTCTAATGTAAACACATTAGTTCCATTTTTATTATCAAACAACTTGAAATCTATTTCTTCTTACAGTGCTGCATTAAATAAAGTAAATGAATCAAGAAAAAAACAATCTACTTTAATGGTACAGAAAGCTGAAGAAATGATAGATGATTCACCAATACTAGTTTTATATGATGATCGTTTTGAAGAAGGTATTGCTGGACTTGTGGCAGGAAAAATCGCAAATAGTTATGCTAAGCCATGTGTGATATTAACAAAAAGTGAAGACAGCATTAAAGGTAGTGGCAGAAGTATTCCAGGCTTTAATATGTTTGAATTTTTTAAAGATTTTGAAGAGTTAACACAATTTGGCGGTCATGAAATGGCCGTTGGTTTAAGTATTCAAAAGGAAGATTTAGAAAATTTTAAAAACAAAATTATCTCTAAATATGTTTCTTTACATTTAGAACCAAAAGAAGCAAAACAAGATACAATCTTAGTTAATCCCTTAAATATTACAGTTGAGGCGATAGAAGATTTAAATCATTTAAAACCTGTACCAAAAGAAATAGGTAAACTTGAATTTGCATTAAAACAACCTGAAATTGTCAAAAAAATAAATTATGAAAAAGTAACGAAATATACATTCTTGAATCATGTGGATGGTGTTTTATTTAAATATCAGAAAATAGAAGAAGTGGAAGAACCTTCTTTTGTGGTTGGAACATTCAATATAAACTCTTTCAGAGGAATAAAAACACCTCAGATATTAATAGATAGCCTAGAAATTGACTAAATTCATAGTATAATAAATAAGTTCATAAACATAGAAGGAGACTAACTATGTCAGTAGATTTAACAAAATATATCGCATCAATTCCAGGATTTCCAAAAGAAGGAATCGTCTTCAGAGATGTAACACCAATTGTAAATCATCCAGAAGCATTCAAAGAAGCAACTACTTTATTAGCAGAATTTGCTAAGAAAGTTAACGCTGATATGATTGCTGGCCCAGAATCAAGAGGATTTATTTTCGGTTGCCCAGTATCTGTTGAATTAGGTATTGGTTTTATTCCAGTTAGAAAACCAGGAAAATTACCACGCGAAACAATTTCTGAAACATATTCACTTGAATATGGCACAAACGAATTATGTATGCATGTTGATTCCATTAAGCCAGGTCAAAGAGTACTTATCATTGATGACTTGCTTGCGACAGGTGGAAGTGCTAAAGCAACAGCTAAACTAATCGAAAGATTAGGTGGTGTTGTGGCTGGTGTAGCATGTATTATTGAATTAGAAGGATTACCAGGAAGAAAAACATTAGAAGGTTATGATGTTTATTCCATTTTAACAATGTCCGATTGCTAAAAAAGTTGCCGAAGCGGGGATACTTCGGCTTTTTTTAAATGAAAGGGGGGATAGCACAATGTCTGATAAAGAAAAAGCTACTTTAGATGACGTTTATAGAGTGTGTGGGGAGTATATCCATAAAAAAGAAAATTTAGATTTAATCCATAAAGCAGCAGAATATGCAGAAAAACTACATGAAAATCAAAAACGTAAAAGTGGAGAACCATATTTTGTTCATGTAGTAGGTGTAGCTTATATCTTGGCTGAGTTACATTGTGGTCCTTCTACAATTGCGGCTGGTTTTTTACATGATGTTATTGAAGATACTCCTGTAACAAAAGAGGAACTTGCAAAAGAATTTACACCAGAAATAGCAGAGCTTGTTGAGTCTGTTACAAAAGTAGGTGCAATCAAGTTCCATGGTAAAGATGATCCAGAATATCAAGCAGCCAATCATCGAAAATTATTTATTGCCATGTCTA
>JABLTS010101093.1_pt1 | contig 11351 bp, 8 predicted proteins | sample 7160081 | NCBI WGS metagenome assembly JABLTS01 (sample SAMN14651231, study PRJNA627086) | human gut metagenome | isolation source: feces | host: Homo sapiens
ATAAAATCCCAGAGGTTTATATATCATCTGTCCATTCAGATTGTAGAATTCATATCTGTCATTTTCCAGATCACAGACAACAAAGCGGTCAACCAAACGCACAATACTCTGAATCAGCTGCTCCATGGAAGCATTATCCGCTGCTATCTGCAGATGCCGCGCACTCTCCACCTTTGCCTCTGTGATATCACGCAGAAAGATCATGGCATATTCTGAATCCTCTATTTCGCCACGTATGACCACATTGCGGACCCATCGTTCTTCTCCATCCAGAGTGATTCGGCACTCTAAAGATAATTCTGTTTCCAGACCTTTCAGTTTTTCTGCAATATAACCACGGTCATAAAAAGCAGCTACCGCTTTCTTATCTGTTTCCACAACATAGGAATCCACAAAATGCCGGATCAGTTCATCCCATGTATGACTCTGTTCAAAAACTGTCATCAGGGACGGTTCAACCTTAAAGTTATCAAAAGTATTCGCTTCCAGATTCACATAATACTCGCACAGATCTGCTTTCGTAAAAGCCCGGTGGAAAGCAGCAGATTTTTGTGCCTGCATGATTTCTTTTTTCTCCGCATCAATGTTAATAAAAATCCCGGCAATCCTGCTGGCAGAACCATCCAGACGGCGTATTACTTCTGCCGATGCCCGAAACCACTGGTATTGATTATCCTTCATTCTCATACGATACTCTACCTGGTATTTTATCTGGTTCGTCTTATCCTTAATTGCCGCCTGAAGCTGCACCATTACTCTTTCTTTATCCTGTGGATGCAGAAGATCTGACCAGGATTCCAGTTTATTCGGAAAGTCCAGAGTATCATGATAGCCGAGCATTTTTCGGAATTCATGACTCCAGTTTGCATTCACAATCTCACTGTTTTCGTCACAGTCAAAATACCAGAAGCCGGAATAGATAGCCTCATTGAGCAGTGTCAAATTTACATGATCCCAGTTGACCTGTACGGACATAACCCAGATCTGTCTGCCCGCCTCATCTGTCGCATCCTCTTTACAAAGCCGTACATTTTTCACTGTACCGTCAGCTGCAAGGATCTGCGCTTCCCCTGTTCCGTGAAGCTGCAAAAACGGTCTCTCTCCAGTATATCTTCCTCGTCATAAAAGAAGTTTCTCAATGAGCCTTTTGTCTGTTCCATGAAAGTGTCGAATGTATATCCTGTACTATGCAACAGCAGATTATTCACAGACAAAATAGACAGGTCTTGGTCATAAGATCCTGTCATTATACCTACCCCGCCATTATTTTCCAGTGTTTTCTGTACGGCCTGTGACATGGCCTGTCCCTGCTAGTTTTGTTACCCATTTTTGCATACAAAAAGGACACTTGCCAAAATCTGCCAGTGCCCCTACTATATTCTTTAAAATCACACATCTATATAGTATAAAAGGTATCAGAATCTCTTCTGTTCAAACATCTTTTCCATATATTATGATGATATGGAAACAGTGGCAACCGGCTGACATGGTCAAGCTTTCTGACTTTAGTCCCTTCTGGCTTTGCGACCCTGCCTTTCAACAGGTTTGCCTTTAAAATAATCTCTTTCTTCAAAAGAAGATACCACACGGTTTTCCGCACGTCAATAATTTTTTAAAAAAATCTACACATATTTTACTTCATAAAAAATCTAAATCGATGAATCCTAAAAACCTAACATTTTTTTCATATGAAGCTCATTCATCATTTATAGTGCTATTCTCTCCATTAACTAAACATAACCTATTGTTCGATAATAAATTTTAGATCCAAAAAGAGGCCTCACACCACGAACCAACTCGCAATGCAAAGCCTCAGCACGGATCCGTTCCCGATCTATAATGATATAACAAACAGTCCCTACTGTATATTTTAATCCAATTTTGAACACATTCTCTAATTTCTTTCGGTATATTTTTACAAAATTTCTGTATCCACGTTTCACGTAATTTACCTTTCGATGCTTTGATTTTTTAATGCCTAAGGATTTCCACTCTTTGGTTCTTTTACCCTCTTTTTATTCCTCTATAATTGGTAAGCGATTTATCTTAGGGTGTTGCTAAAATAATAGAATGCTAGTACTTTACTCCATTTTTCTAGCAAACATCCTTTGCACTTCTTCATTCCATGGTGTTAGTTTTTCTAATTCTTTCTGGGCAGTTCTCGCATTCAGCCTTTTTTCCAAAATTTAATCTAATGTCTCAGGGCACTTAAGTTCGGGACCTTAACAGTATTTCAAGCCACGTAACCACCTTTGGATGTCCGATGAATGAAAAAGATTTATCCAAAATTGTTTCCTACTAATTCGTCCTGTAAGAAAATCATTTACATAATTCCATACTGTATCATCTGCCATAGGTCCTTCTACAATATCATAATTATGTGTTTTTCCGTTTCTACATTGTGCAATAAGGTCTAACCACTCATCTGACATTTCTGGAAATTTTAATATTTTCAAACTATCGTTTGGTTTGGATTTCTTAATGTCCCAGTGATCAATGTCCTATGCCCACTATTTCTTCAAAACTCTATCAAAAATTCTATAATTTCGATCATCTCTTGGAGAACAATACACCGCAAATTCAATATTTTTGAAACTATATAAGTATTCTCGAATTACATTTTTTGCTGCCTGAGCAACAATCTGAGGATCATTCATAAATGCACCACATCCAAATGCCCCAAGAATTATCGTTTCATCATCTTCTGAAAGTGCTGTATCCAAAATTCTTTTTAATCGCTTTTCATGTAATTTTAATAATTCGTCATTTGTCATCTTTTTCGCATTATTATATGATGACTTGCCATTATAATTATTTTTGACTCTTAGATTCGGAGCTGCACATGTGATTACATCTACATTATACCAATCAGATGCATTCATGATCTCTGGTTGTTCAGTATCTGTTTTAAATACTGTGACTGCAGGTGTATAAATGATATCATCATTATAAATTGGATTATGTGCTTGTCTGTGTGGAGAATAGAATCCATTCCACATTGTTTGTGTACTTAAACAAACATATAGTCCTGAACATCTGCACAGACATTCTTCTTGTGCATTAGATCCTCTTTTTACTCCACCACCTGGATTAGTTGCGGAAGCAAAATTATGTACCGCTGTCTTAGTATTTTTATATGCCGATGCTGCTTGTAATGTTCTCTTTTTTGATACAATAATATTTGCAGGTTTTTCATATCGTTTCTGGTTATTGCTATTTATTCTTTGATTTTGGAGGATTAGTTTTTGGTTACATATTGAATTTTTGATCGATTGTTTTAAGCTTGAATTTGTTTTACATAATGTTTCTGTATCTTCAAATATTTTTATGTTTTCTTGTTTTCCCATAATCTAATTTCTCTCTTTTTCTTTGTTATATGTATAAACTAGGATAAATACAACCTATTTTTACAATAAAAAGCCATTACTATTAATACTCACAAGGAGATATTAAGTAACAACAGCTTTAATAAATTTATTAATAGGTATTTTGTTTAGAATTTTTCGGTTTATTCTGATTAATTAATGTCTACAGAATCTTAATTATTCCCAGTGTCGTGATTTCTTAATATCTGCGGAAACCTTAATTGCCGCGGTAGCTTTTTGTTATTTCATTTTTTCAACTAATTTCTCAAATTCTTCTTCATTCTCAATAAATGTATAAGGTGCATATTCTCCATATGCTGTAGGTCTACTAATTGTTACTAATTGTATTCCTTTTGATGCCACTTGCTGATTCATCCTTCTTTTCATTTCCACTAAATGACTTCCATGTTGAGTTTTTAATGCATAACATCCATGCATATTTTTGCCGTATCTAATGTATCCTTTGCATTTTGCATTCGGTAAATAGATAAATCTCTTTTCTTATCCATTCACTATCACCCCTTCTTCATGAATGTTTTTATAAAATGGCAACGTATCTAACCAATATTCATATTGCTCTTCATTTTTTATAATTGGCGAAATATCAACTCCTGTATCCATTTCTATATCAAATGCTAAATCATATACCTGATTTTCTATTTTTTTAATCTCATTATCTGACATTTTTACCAGAATCATAACATCAACATCTGAACTTGAATTATAATCACCTCTGGCATAAGAGCCATAAACAATAACTTTTGTTAATTTTGATTCCATTATGTCTTTTAGTTGCTGAGAAAATTGATAAATTATATTGTGTATTCTATATTTATTTTTTATACATTGATATTTTATCATATCTCGATCACTATAACAACGAAAAAGCCATTGCACACCATCTACTCTATTAATTGGATGATGATTTACAATGACCTTCTTCTTTACATTAAATGATTATTTTGTTTAGAATTTTTGGAACAATTTGTTCTTATTTGTACAATTTATTTTATAAACTGATTTCTTAACGTCCCTGGGACCTCTCTGTATATTTTTATTAAAATTGCACAAGAAAGCTTGGATTTATCAGCTTTCCGGATACTCTTTAAATTAATTAGCTGATCAAAATACAGCCTTATGGATAGTGAATAAGGTATCTTTTTGTACCATTCATAGAAAAATTGGTATAAAAAGAAGACATCTTGATATTTTTATGGTTGCCTTCTTTGTTTACCCATTTTCTCTACAGCAACAAACCTCTCATGTCTGACAGGATCATCCATCTGCTATGATTGGAGTCCTAAATTCCTTCGTTCTGTCTATCCATAGCTGGGCTGCCACTTATGCTTAAGTACAGGATCTTTGTCCTATGGTCTGTATCTCCTGTGGCTAAACTGGCTATACTTTTTTCAACGATACAGTTACATTCCTGGCCACAGCACCAATCTCCTTGGCGGACGCTTTCCTGTTTTCAGGTTTATTTCTTTCTTGTTAGGCTGCCTGTGGCAGTTGGGTTGGACGATGAATATCCTCTATCATTTTTGATCCATTGTAGACAACACCCTTCGTCATGATTGCAAAGAATACCCGGATCAGCTTACATCCAACGGCTATCATTGCCTGTCGGCCTTTCAGTGGATTCTTTATCCGTTTTCTGTAATAATCATAGATCGATCTGAATTCTTTATTGCTCTGTATCAATGGTAATACTACCTGATATATGATTTTTCGCAGTTTCTTCCGACCACGCTTGCTGATCGTTGTACGACCTTTGTGTTTTCCAGAGCTGTTCTCTACCAGTTCAAATCCAGCATACTTCTGGATCTGTTTCGGGTTTTTAAAGCGACTGATATCCCCGACTTCTGATATGAAACCAGCTACAGTTACTAATCCGACACCATCAACTGACAGCATCTTTTCTGCATTTGGTATCTGCATGATCAGTTCTTCCATCACAGATGTAACCATTTCCAGTTGTTGCTTCTTTACCTTATAATCTTCCAGCAACATCTGAATCTCCATGACTGCACCCTGACCTCCTGATTTTCCAACACTATCATGCGCAGCATCTACCAGGGTCTTTGCCCTATTAAAACTGGCGCCTTTGCCACGCACTTTATGTTCTCTCCATATCTTTATAATGTTATCTACACCCAGTGCTGTCACCATAGTCGGTAATGGTACTTCCTCAAGGATCATCATTCCTGTTGTTGTATCAAATTTCTTGTATACAGTAAGATATTCTGGAAAATATATCTTCAGCCATCTCTGTATCCTGTTGGATGCTGCATTCAGCTCCTTCATGATGCGATCTCGGCTGGATGTCACTTCTCTGATCTCTGCATAGATTCCTTCCGGCACATATGGAAAACTGTACCTTCCATCGATTACAAGCTTTGCAATCGTCTTTGGATCTTTCAGATCTGTTTTCTTTGGGCTGTTGTCATCCAGTTCCTTTGCTTTCTTAACAGATGCAGGATTCACGAATGCCAGTTTCATCCCATGATCTTTTACAAACTGATAAAAGGTATACCAGTAATGACCTGTAGGTTCACATCCTATCATTGCTTCATTTTTTCCATGCTTTATGCATATTTGTGTAACCCAGTCATAAAAGCTGTTGAACCCATTGATATCAGTTGAAAATCTGAATACTTTTCTTGTCAGCTCTCTTCCCCGGTAATCGAATGCTCTGACATAGTGTTCAGAACTTCCGATATCAACTCCGAGTACTAAAGTTGATTCTGTGACTTGTTCAATCTTTTGATTCTGTGTATAATTCATTATAAGGACCTCCGATAATTAAGATGTTTTTCATCCGCCAAGATGATATCTTAATTATACTGTGAGGTTCCTGTTTTTGTCTATTGACATTATTTATGAATTACAGGAATGCTTAAGTCCATTTAATGGTTGAGAGGGTTATTTTTGTTATTCCTCTTTATTTTCTGGAAGATAGTAAAGCTTTCCATTCTTAGAAATCAGCTGAACATCCTCTGCATATAGTTTAGATGTGTCAGCTATATGTAATGCTTCATGTCCTGATGCTTGTGCTGAAATCATCGTAGCAGTTTTCTTTTCAATAGAGCGGAAATTGAAATCGTCGTTAAAAAGTCCCGGTATGAAATGGATTACGCCATCAAATCCTGCTCTCTTTCTTCGAATTTCATCTGTTTCAATTCCTAAGCGTTGTGTTGTTCCATTATGCCATGCAGTAAGACGTTCTTGTGTATCACTTACTTGTTGTGTGTATGTTGGTAATAATGCAACGCACTGCTCTCTTGAAATAGCACCCAAGTGCAATGTGTATCGTAAATCAGAAATCTTATAAAGCACATCCAATAATGCCTTCTGATACATAAACCAATTCTGCGCATTTCCTAATGCCTTCTCATAGGCTTCATAATCCAGACCAGTTTTCTTTGCAAAACCTACCAATGTAAGATTTGCTTGTCCAAGAAGCTGTGTACACTCTTCTTCCAAGCTATCAAGTTGTGCAATCTTTGAAAGACGTAACTCATCGTTTTCTAAAATTTCAGTTTGGAAATCAGCAATCTTCTTTACATGAGCTACAAGTGAAAATACTCTACTGCGATATTCATTATCCTGAAAATCCTGTATCTGAGATATACTATCGCTGATTTCACCCAGTTCAGCATTTATCTGAGTCATGTAATACTGTCCAACAACCATCGATGCTACCCCCATTGCCGCAGCTGCAGTATTAACAACTACCGCAGTTCCTTTTTGCGCTTCTACAGCAACAAGATTGGCATGACCTTTAATTCCATCAGCGCCATGATAAATACCTCGAGCAGCACCTTCCATCACTTTAGAATTTGTTAGTTTAGCACCTGCAGGAATAACCGCACGATATAACACTTCGCCATTTGCGGCTTGAACTGCCTGCGCAGCATTATTGACTGCATTACCAGCCTGAGCTAATCCCGGAACCAGATTATTAATATGTGCCAGAACCTTGCTATCAGTGATTTCTACCAGCTTAGTATCATCATCAATCGCCTCTGCCGGAAGCATCTCCATCTGAATAATAAGTTCATTTCCCTGATTAATCTCAGCAAGCTCATCTTTCCCACTGGTGACTGTTGATGGCACTGATACCAAATCGCCTGATGGAATATCTTCACGCTTCTTAAATTTTGTATAAATGATAATGCCTGCTACAATTATTACAGCAATGACAATACCAATTCCTATGTATTCCATATATTTTGAATCTCCTATTGTTTCTATAATAAACTTTGCAATTTTCGCGAATTATCTTGGATGTTCTTCTGCTAAATGAATAATCTGGTTCTAATTGATCCATCTGTCCGGCGTAAAGTGAGCCACTTCATTTACAATTGTTTTTTCTACAGCTAGGGTATGAGATTGAACACATCTTATAAAGCCTGCTATCGCACCGCTGTGACGGCAAGGGCTTGACAAGATATGTTCACTCTCATAAATAGCACCTAAGCAAAATCAAAGTGGATTAATGTTAGTCGGAATACCGGCTCACTCAACACCGGAATGATGGCTCTCACGAGGCAGAATCTCCAATATATTACTATTTTCTTCAAATCATCGATATCGCTCGGTAAAAGCCTATCTAATATTTCAAAAAAACAAAACCTGATTCCACTGAATCCTTCCGATTGAATATGATAAAAATACACGATAAATATTCACCATATACTGTATCTTTTCAACACTTTTATATTGTTCCATGATTTCTTAATATCCCTGGGACTTAATGTTTCATAATATTTTAATCAAATAAATATTTATATGCTACCCGATTTTCAAATGAAGTTCCAAATCCTAATTCAATTCTCTTTTCTTCGTTTTTATTCCAGAATTGTTCTTTATGTTGTAATATTCTATCTCTATAATAATCGTTATTGATAAAATTGCACCACATCTTATCAGATATTTTTATTTTCTTATAATCAAATGTTTTTGGATTAAATATAAATTCTAAGTAATCACTCAGATATGCATACTTTTGCATAAACTCTATATCCTCTTCACTTGCAATATCTAGTAATACTAATAAAACTAAATCTTGAATTAATTCCGCCTTATAATCAGGAAATATCTGTACCCCTCTCGATGTCTTCTGTACAGAATCTATAAATTCTTTTTCATAATATTTGTTTATATCATCATCAAATATCAATACTTTCTCATATAGTAATTGAAAAATCTGTGCATGGCTATTATATATAATGTTCTCTTTTATACATTTTTCCCATTTATCTTTGTCAAAATTTAATAAAATAATTCTATTGGCAAATAACCAAAATATTTTTTTATGATTGTTATCCTTTATTTTATCAAACTCTTTACAACACTGCGTATATATTCTTTCATCTGCCAACTCTGATAATATTTTTATTATATCCACATATACATTATAATTTGCTGTTGTTTCTAATATAATATCACTATTGATTAATAAATACAATAAATCTATATACTCTTTGATATTTCTATCAAAATGTGCCTTCATATAGGTAAATAAAGGTTGCATATTATCAGTAATTACTCTAATAGTTTCTTTTTCAGAAATTGTCAATAAAGTTATGAAAGCCTTAACAATTCTAATATTTTGTTCTTGATTAAGTTTACATAATGATAACAAAAAACAAAATGTTTTTAGTTGCTCTATCATCCCTAAATGCCAATATTCTTTCATAGATAAACAAAAATTTTCAAATAATACAGAAATATCAAATTCACTCGATAATGTTATCTTATCAACTTTATAATATAATGTTATATTTTTTAAATTCTTCTCTTTTATATGTTTCACTATCATATCTACATCTAATAATTCTATTGGATATACCTCTACATTTGTTCTCACAAATCCACCTATCATATCTCCTTGAAATTCATCAGGATAGTATGTACAAAATATTGCTTTTATATATGGTGTTAGTAGTTTTTCGACATTATTAAACCAATCCAACATTAAATGATTTTTTTTATAAAATAAATAATAGTCATATGCAATTTGTCTAATTTGAAATAAATCTCCATAAATAGTTCCACCCATTTTAGACACACTGGATTTCTTCATATAATACTCTTCATGTTTTAAAAGAATATTGTTCATTTCTTGTATATCACCATCTTTATTTGTTATTTCCTTTAATGTATTGTACGCCTTACTATATCGAGCTGCTGCTCTATCTAATAACAAATTTAATTTTTCATTATCGTTTTTTAAATATGATAATGCTCGAGCACATGTATTATTAAATTCACAAATTGCTAAATCATAACATTCTTGATTTGTAAGTTGTCGATAATTAATTTTGTCAAATCGACTTTTCAACTGATTTACAACGTCTATTAAGCCTTGTTTATATTTAATCAATGAATAATAATATGCATTTTCAGAATTCAATGTTTCATTCTCTATTCTTTTCATAATTTCATGATATTTATTGTTAATGGAAAGTTGATATAAAATATCATCATCATCTGTTTCTTCAAAATCTTCATAATCTCGTTCATTCCCTGTTTCTAATTGAATTCCCAGTATACCTGCTTTCATTAACAAAATACGTAATTCCTCATTTCTTACAAGTATTTTGAAATTATTATATTCTTCTTCATTTATAAATGTCATTACAGGTGCTTTTATTCCACGTACACTTTTAAAATTAAATGCTTCAATAATCGTCTTATAACTAATAAACTTAAAACAAGAGATATCTTCTTTTAGCTTTAATAATGTATGATTTAATGCTTGGGTTATATCATTTGTATAAGCTAGTCCCTCGTTATTCAAATAATATAAAAACGTATATAACCTTTTTCCTATATTATTATCTATATTTTCACATTTTGCTTTTTCTATCATATAATTTGATATCTGTGATAAATCAACTAACTCTACTCCTTTGTTTTTCCAATATATCTTATCGTGTTGTAAATCTCTAATTTGATCTACAACTAAATAATGTGGCTGGCGATTTTCCACTCTTTTTTCTTTCACAAAAAAATCAATATAACTCATAATAAGCTTCAGATTATTATCATTTAATGAATATCCAACAAAAAGAAAAGTCTTATCTATCAAAAGTGATTTTATAAATGTTTCTATAATAATATGTTTTTGTGAATAATTTAAGTAGTCATCTTCTTTTAATACTATATTCTCTATTTCATCAATATCTCCATGCATTTTTATAATATAATTTCGGCCTTTTTGAGATAAAATATCATTATCTTTTGTAATTATTGCATATTTGGAAATTCTAGGATCGTTAACATTTTCTAATAAATGGTCATAATTTGTAGTAATAATATGTTCTGGTTGCAATTTTACAATAATTTCATGTATAATGTTACTTTCATATTCTTTACTGCAGAATTTATCTCTCAAAAAATCATAATATATCTTTTTTTCATCTTCAGTATCTCCACAACTTTCATAAAAATGTTGCGGAATACGCAAAAAATCTTCAGATGAAAATTTATATTTCAATTTACAATTATATCCATCTATACCACATAATTCTAGTTGTTCTCCGCATTCCCCACATATTAAATTCTTTATCTCACATGACGCACACCTGTTTTCTCCAATTTTTTCAGAAATTTCCTTAACTAACTCCCACCATGAACACACACCCGAATTTCTAGAAACTCCAGCTCCTACAAAAATCACAAGATTTTCATTTTTATTTATCTGCTTAATCTTTTCTATTTGATCTATTATCATATCCATTAATTTTGCCTCATTTCTCTAATAGTCTGTAGCTGAGATTGCAGCACAAGTCGGATATCTGAATCAGAGCAAATTCGCCTCTGTGTTTAAAAAGCATTTTGGTGTATCACCTTTGGAATATCACCGCACCAGATATTTAGACTTCTAAACTCTCCATTTTGTTGCCTCTCTTCTTTCAACAATAAAATGACGATAAATCCCATCCTGTCTCACAAGTTCTTCATGTATTCCCTGCTGTA
>JABLTS010007008.1_pt1 | contig 11306 bp, 9 predicted proteins | sample 7160081 | NCBI WGS metagenome assembly JABLTS01 (sample SAMN14651231, study PRJNA627086) | human gut metagenome | isolation source: feces | host: Homo sapiens
CAGCAGGATGCTACATTCTGTTTATTTCTAATTCGTAACCTCTTCTTTTTATGAGATAAAAACTTATCTCATTCTCAATCACTTATAAAAAATACATACTTTCCCATTAGAAAAGATGAAGCGCTGGGCTTATAACATATGGATAATCATGGGGGCTATAATGCTCTTTCACTCGTGCAGCGACACGCTGGTGTACGATAAATACGAGCACACCCCTATTGCCGGTTGGGAGAAGAACGACATACTGTCGTTCGACATACCACCTCTGAAGACTTCTGGCACATACGAGCAACAATTAGGGCTCAGGGTGACAGGAGTCTACCCCTTCATGGGTCTTACGCTTATCGTAAATCAGAGTATCTTCCCCAAAGGCAAACTTCAGGGTATGGAGAAAACAGAAAAATCGGATACCATACAATGCGCCCTGATAGACAAGAGTGGAGCTACCAAGGGACAAGGTATCAGTTATTACCAATACAATTTTCCCATCAATGCCTATCGCTTTGCTTCCGGCGACTCCATCCACATCACCGTCAAGCATAACATGAAGCGTGAGATTCTTCCGGGCATCAGCGACATCGGAATCAAGATGAATCGCATAGGTGAATAAATGGGTAAAAAAACGCAAGTACTTGCGATGACCAACGAAAGTACTTTCAATGACCAACGTAAGTACTTGCGACAGCCATCGCAAGTATCTTCATTTTTGAGGCTATAGGGTAGCCATAATATGGGTTACATCGGATGGGCAAGATAAAGACCCACAAAATCATACAACAAAAGCGATTTCATAGGATGAAGTCGCTTTTGTTGTTTATATATATTTTTCTTGTCGATGAATCTTAGATTAGGTTCTTACCAGATTTCTTCCCGCATCGATTCTGAGGAAGATAAAGAGAAGGATGGTAAAGCCCCAGAGCGACGAGCCTCCATAACTGAAGAACGGAAGCGGGATGCCGATAACAGGAGTGAGTCCCAATACCATACCTACATTAATAAACACGTGAAAGAGGAAGATACTGAGTACACTATAACCATATACTCGCCCAAACTTGAAGGGCTGCCGCTCGGCAAGAATAATCAGCCTGATGATCAAAGCCAAGAACAGCAACAGCACTCCTGCCGATCCTAAGAATCCTTCCTCCTCACCCACAGTACAGAAGATGAAATCGGTGTCCTGCTCGGGCACAAACTTCAGTTTGGTCTGTGTACCATTGAGGAAGCCCTTTCCCTGAAGACCACCAGAACCTATCGCAATCTCACTCTGGTGCACATTATAACCCGCACCAGCCAAGTCTTCCTCCAGTCCGAGAAGTACGTTGATACGCACACGCTGATGAGGCTCCATCACATTGTTGAGCACATAGTCGGCAGAATAGAAGAAAGCCAAGGACCCTAAGGCAAACAAGGCGATGAAATAATAGTTTCTGATGCGTGCGGATAAGCCCTGATAGAACAGGAATCCAATGAGCACGAAACTTACAATCAACTGAACATAGGTCACATCGAAAGGAATGACGTAAACAGAGAAGAGCATACATCCCAAAGTGATGCCGACTGTATAGAGAAGCATCTGTACCGTTTGCCGCCCATTGTGAATATAGGTGCTCACCATGCCCGTAGAAAAGATTTGCACAAGTAAGAGCACAACGAACTCGCCTACCGACGTTTGTCCATCCCACATCATCACATTTTCGTACTTCACACCCACCACGAAGTAAACCACCATGGCAACGGCAGTAAAGAGAATACTGCCAGGCATTCCTTCACGATAGAACATAAGAAAGAAGGCAGAATAGACAAGTGCAGAACCCGTCTCGCGCTGTCCCACGATACATATCATCGGAAGGATAATGATAAAGGCTGCAGCAAAGAAGTCTTTCATGCGATGAATATTGAAGCCATAGCTCGACATAAACTTGGAAATGGCAAGAGCCGTAGCAAACTTGGCAAACTCGGCTGGCTGCAGACGCAAAGGTCCAAGCACAAGCCACGAACGGGAACCCTTGATACTATGCGGATTGAAGATGGTGGCAAAGAGCAACAGTACCAAGGCGGCATAGATGACATAAGAGAAGGTGTCGTAGAACCTGTCATCGAGCAACAAGATAATGAAACCGAGCGTGATGGAGGTTCCTATCCAGATAATCTGCATACCCGAACGAGAACCAAGACTGAAAATATCATTGTCGCCATAGGTATAGCTGGCACCACAGACACTTATCCATCCAAAGGTGAGAAGCGCCAGATAAATGCCTATCGTCCACCAGTCGAGCGAACGAAGCACACCTTGTTGTCTGTTATCTGATTGAACCATATTACTTATTCAAATATCGCAAATCGAGCGAGTTTGGGTTATTAAAAGTTGAAGAAGAGAGGCGCTTTCTGTTGCTTAAGATGAAGCGCCCATCTCCCTGATATTTCTATCTGCTGCTTGAGCCATAGGCAATTCTTCGTGCCTGCATCTGTGCGGCAAGAGCCTCTGAAGCTGGCGACAGCTTGCCTTTGATATATTGCTCCATCATGAGTCCACCAATAGGCACGCCATAGTCGGCTCCCCAGCCACCGTTCTCAACATATACTGCGATGGCTATCTGAGGATTGTTCATCGGTGCGAACCCCATGAACACAGAGTGGTCGTGACCACGGTTCTGTGCAGTACCGGTCTTGCCGCATGGTTCAAAGTCATAACGGGCAAGCATCTTACAGGTTCCCTTCAAGGCAGAGCTGCGCATACCAGCCACGACATAGTTGTATGCCTTTTTCGAGGCCATGGTGTAATGACGACGAGTATAGAGTGTATCGAGCGGCTCACCCTTCACCTTGCGCACCACATGGGGCGCATAATAATATCCTCGGTTGGCGATGGTGGCTCCAAGATTGGCTATCTGCAGAGGAGTGAGGTTGACCTCACCCTGTCCGATAGAGATACTGATAATGGTGAGTCCGTTCCATGACCCTCGGTAAGCCTTGTCGTAGAACTCGGCATTAGGAATCAGTCCTCGTTTCTCGCCAGGCAGGTCGATACCAAGTTTGTATCCGAATCCCATACTCTTCATATAGTCGCGCCAGGTGTTCATAGCCACTTGCACATTGGGATACTTGCGCCTGTTGCCCATCATATAATAGAGTCCCCAACAGAAGTAGCCATTGCAGGAGGTACTGATGGCATCGATGAGAGCTATAGGAGAAGGATGTCCGTGACAGCCTACATGCAGTCCGCGATAAGAGAATCCATGATGACAGGGGAAAGCTGTACCCGGCGTGATGATTCCTTCGGTGAGGTATGTGAGCGCCTGAGTAGTCTTGAAGGTTGAACCCGGTGGATACTGACCCATGATACTTCTGTTGAGCAACGGTTTCCAGGGATCATGCGAAAGGTAACGGTGCATCTTTCCGCGCATCTTTCCTACCAGCCTACGTGGATCATAAGAGGGCGACGACACCATGGCAAGCACTTCGCCCGTCTTGGGATCGATGGCTACAATACTGCCTATCTTTCCTTGAAGGAGTCGCTCTCCAAGAGCCTGCAGGTTCAGGTCGATGCCCAGAGTAAGGTCTTTGCCTGCCACAGGACGCTGATCGAACTTGCCACGCTGGTAACTTCCCTGTATTCGTCCGTGCGCATCACGAAGTTTGATTTTGATACCCTTCTCTCCCCTGAGCTCTTTCTCATAGTATTTCTCCACACCGAGTTTACCGATATAGTCGCCTGGCTGATAGTAGCTGTCATCTTCTATATCGCTCTCCGAAACTTCTCCCACATCTCCGAGCACATGGGCAGCATAGGGACCGGTGTATTCACGTATGCTTCGCTTCTGCACATAGAAACCTGGGAAACGGAACATCTTTTCCTGGAACACACTGAAGTCCTTATCGGACAACTGTCCCATGAAGAGCTGCTGGGTGTAACGCGAATAACCGGGATTTTTGGAACGGTCCTTGATATCGTTCATTCGCTTGATGAAGAACTCTTTCGTAATGCCAAGCGAGTTGCAGAAGTCCATCGTGTCGAGTCTTCCACTCTCCTCGTTCATCACCACCATGATATCATAAGACGGCTGATTGTACACCATCAGTTTGCCGTTTCTGTCGTAGATGGCTCCACGTGACGGATATTCCACCTGCTTGAGGAAGGCATTACTGTCGGCATTCTTCTTATAGTCGTCGCTCATAATCTGCAACGTAAAGAGACGAATGATGTAAATGGTCACAATTCCTATGGCCACTCCACCTATCACAAACTTACGTTTTTCGAGATTATAATCGATCATAATAACTATTTATATAATATGCCCTATTTTTTATATATTTTACCCTTACACCTTATTATTATATATACCTTATTATATATATGTATCATTCTATGCATGCATAGAGTATGATTCGTTCTCCGTCTATTTCGTAGAGAGAAGGCGAAAGGGAAAAACTACTTGCGCACATTCTCTATGGCCATCAGCAACACATAGGTGAGAGCAGCACTTCCCACGATACATTCTATCCACTGCAACCAGTTGAAGAAATTGAAAGTCTCGAGTGTAAAGAAGAGCAGGCAATAAATCACCACGATGATGAGCGAATACCAAAAGTAAGAACTTCCAAGCGTGCGCACGCCAGGAAGCAAGTCATCAGAACTGTCACGGGGCAGGAACAGCTCGAGCAGATAAGGCTGCAAGAGAGCTATTGCCGTCATAGAGCCAGCAGCCACACCCGGAGTGTTGGCGAAGATGTCGACTCCCAATCCCAGGGCAAAACTCCACACTAACATTTGCCAACGAGGCGTGTTACGACGAAAGTGGAGCACGAACATGATGTACAGAAGCGGTGTGGCGCAATGGAAAAGATGTATATGGTTACACACCAGTCCTTGCACCAGCAGGAGAACAAAGAATACTCCCCATCGCTTTACTATATCTATACTCATTTTTCAAAAAGAATTGAAAAAGTGTTGTCTTTAAAATCTGTTTTGTTTCTGCGAAACGGCAGAGTGCATTACTGTGGCTTGATGGAATCCTGTGCTGCCCGCATCAGGTCGATACGTTCCTGCAAGGCAGAATCATCAACAAGGCACACATCGCGCAAGCGAGCAAAATCGGTAGACAACTTAACCTGTACACGATATGACAGTCCGTCTGCCGAATTGAACACATGCAGAACCTTTCCCACCATGACTCCTGGAGGGAAGACCGATGAATATCCACTCGTCACCACATTGTCGCCCAACTTGAAGTGAGCATGTCTTGGCACGTCCTCGAGATAAGCCAGCTGTGAGGAGCCACCTCGCCAGCGCAGATAGCCGAAATAGCCACGGCGCTGTATGGTACAGCTGATATTGGAATGGCTGTTGAGAGCTGGGATGACGATGCTGTAATGTTCAGACACCAAGTAGACAATGCCTACCACGCCCATGCCACAAACCACGCCCATATCGCGCTTCACTCCATCGGCAGAACCCTTATCTATAGTGATAAGGTTGTCGTATCTGTTCACCATATTGGCGACGACCTTTGCCGGAATAAGCCTGCATCCCTGGAAGGGGACCATGCTTGACAAGCGTGTCACGGCAGCTTCCTGACTGCGGGTAAGGCGGGCGATACTGTCGTCCAGCATTCTTACCTGCTGTTCCAGGAAAGCATTGCGCTGAGTGAGCTGACTGTTGACGCCTGACAGCGAGAAGTAACTCTCCACAGCCGAATCCCACTCATACACCTTGCCCGTAACGGCGTTGGCCGACGAGAACCACACACTGCCCTGATAACTGTTGTATCTGAAGAGCAGTACCATGCTCACTACCTCAAGCACCAGGAACACAAACCAGTGGTTGTGTTTCGCCAGAAACTCTGTAAGGTTGTGCATACGCTATAGTTTCTCTGAAATTCAGATTTTCAATTATCTCATCAGGAACGAGAAGCGGTCTACATTCTTCAGCGCGATGCCGGCACCCTTAGCCACACTGTGCAATGGATCTTCGGCAATATGGAAAGGAATGTTGATCTTGGCTGTGAGACGCTTGTCGAGTCCACGGAGCAAAGCTCCACCACCAGAGAGCCAGATACCATTCTTCACGATATCAGCATAGAGCTCAGGAGGAGTGTTCTCAAGCGCTGAGAGCACAGCATTCTCGATCTTTGCCACAGTCTTGTCCAAGCACTGAGCTATCTCCTGATAGCATACAGGCACCTCCATAGGCAGAGCTGTGATGCGGTTAGGACCATGAACAATAAAGTCTTCTGGAGCCTCATCACCCAGGTCGGTAAGAGCAGAGCCTACATGTATCTTGATACGCTCGGCCATACGCTCAGACACCTTCACGTTGTGCTGACGGCTCATGTACTCCTGAATATCAGCAGTCAGGTCGTCACCGGCTGTACGGATGGAGTTGTTGCTCACAATACCGCCAAGTGAGATGACTGCAATCTCGGTAGAACCGCCACCTATATCAACTATCATGTTTCCCTCTGGCGCCTCCACATCGATACCGATACCGATAGCTGCTGCCATAGGTTCAAAAATCAAGTAAACATCACGTCCGTCGGCATGCTCGGCAGAGTCGCGTACAGCACGGAGCTCCACCTCGGTAGAACCAGAAGGCACACCAATTACCATACGGAGTGAGGGAGAGAAAAGACGGCTTCCTGTATGCACCATCTTGATAAGACCGCGCATCATCTGCTCGCATGCAGTAAAGTCGGCTATCACACCATCACGCAAAGGACGGATAGTACGGATATTGTCATGAGTCTTCTCGTACATCATCTTAGCCTTCTCACCTACAGCAATCATCTTGTCTGTACGGCGGTCGAGGGCTACAACAGAGGGCTCATCCACCACAATCTTATCATCGCTGATAATAATGGTGTTGGCTGTTCCCAAGTCCATTGCGATTTCCTGAATAAATGAAAAAAATCCCATTTTCTTTTGTAATTACTAATTGTTTATTTTAAGCTTAAAATATCTACGCCAGCACTAAAACTTGACGCACATTACTTAGCGAACCAAGCGTGGATAGCTGTATCGTAGTGTGAGCTTACGCCAAAGGCACGCTCTGCAAACATTTTGCGATCCTCGATATCGGTCTCAGCACCTTTCTTCTTCAAGATATCGAGCAGCACACTGTACTCAGCCTTGCTGGGCACGATAACAACATCCTTAAAGTTCTTGGCTCCGGCACGGATCAGAGAGATTCCGCCTATATCGATCTTTTCAATGATATCGGCATCACTTGCACCGCTTGCCACAGTCTGCTCGAAAGGATAAAGGTCTACTACCACGAGGTCGATGCTTGGAATCTCATACTCCTTCATCTGCTCCTGATCGCCCTCATTGTCGCGACGCGCAAGAATACCTCCGAATATTTTTGGATGAAGAGTCTTCACACGTCCACCGAGGATGGATGGATAAGTGGTTACATCCTCCACTTTCTGACATTCATAACCGAGTGACTCGATAAACTTCTGTGTACCACCGGTGCTCAAGAATTTAACACCCTCTTCATTCAACTTGGCAAGGAGTTCATCCAAGCCGTCCTTGTGAAAGACAGACACTAAAGCTGTCTTGATTTTCTTTGTTTCAGCCATTGATTTCTACTTATTTGAAATAATGGTGCAAAGGTACAAATAATATTTGAGCCCACCAAAAATCACTCGTGTTATTATTAGCTTTTTAACGCAAGAACGATGTTTCTTGACCTGAGTTAACCCTAAAAGCCATTTCTGCCATCTATTAAGACCAAAGCCGGTCGTCTATTAAGACCGAAGCCGGTCATCTATTAAGACCAAAGAGAATCATTCACAAAGTACAAAACTCGTCTCCCGTCAAGCACCCGATTACCGACACATTGACAGCATTTTCAACTATAAATGTCTAAAAAACAACGAAAAGCAAGACAGAATGTCAGCACTCTGTACCTCGGCACACATTTCGCTTCAACGGTTGGCAAACAACAAATAACATAACGAAACAAATAAAACAAGAAAGGAGAAATATATGACATTCGACAAATTTACAATCAAGGCGCAAGAAGCGGTGCAAGCCGCTGTGAACACAGCGCAACGAAATGGTCAGCAGACCATCGAGCCGGTGCATCTTCTCAGCGGAATCATCGAGAAAGCACCTGATGTGACCAACTATATCTTCCAGAAGTTGGGCATGAACGGAGGACAGATCTCCATGCTCCTGCAGCAGGAATTGCAGCATCTTCCCCGCGTACAGGGTGGCGGACAGCCATACCTCTCCAATGACACCAATCAGATATTGATCAACGCCGAGGATACCGCCAAGAAGATGGGCGACGAGTTCGTAAGCGTAGAGCCTATTCTGCTCGCCATTCTGAAAGGCAATTCTACAGCAGCCCGCATCCTGAAAGATGCCGGCGCCAACGAGAAAGACATGCTCGCTGCCATCCAGGCTCTTCGTCAGGGACAGAACGTGAAGAGTCAGAGTGCAGACGAAAACTATCAGAGTCTGGAGAAATACGCCAAGAACTTGGTTGAACAAGCCAGAAGCGGAAAGCTCGACCCCGTAATCGGACGTGACGAGGAGATACGTCGCGTGCTCCAAATCTTATCAAGAAGAACGAAAAACAACCCAATCCTTATCGGTGAGCCTGGTACTGGTAAAACCGCCATCGTTGAAGGACTTGCCGAAAGAATCGTACGTGGCGACGTACCGGAGAACTTGAAGAACAAGCAGCTCTATTCGCTCGACATGGGCGCACTGGTGGCTGGTGCTAAATATAAAGGCGAATTCGAAGAGCGACTGAAGAGCGTCATCAAGGAAGTGACCAACGCCAACGGACAGATTATCCTCTTCATCGACGAGATTCACACCTTGGTAGGTGCCGGCGGTGGAGAAGGCGCCATGGATGCTGCCAATATTCTGAAGCCTGCATTGGCACGTGGCGAGTTGAGAGCCATCGGTGCCACCACCCTCAACGAGTATCAGAAATACTTCGAGAAGGATAAGGCTTTGGAACGTCGTTTCCAGACCGTAATGGTCAACGAGCCTGACGAGGTGGACGCCATCAGCATTCTCCGAGGCATCAAGGAACGTTATGAGAACCATCACAAGGTTCGTATTCAGGACGACGCCTGTATCGCAGCTGTCAAACTTTCTGAACGTTACATCTCCGACCGATTCCTGCCAGACAAGGCTATCGACCTGATGGATGAGGCTGCTGCCAAACTCCGTATGGAGCGCGACTCCGTGCCTGAGGAACTGGACGAGATCACACGTCACCTAAAGCAGTTGGAGATAGAGCGTGAGGCCATCAAACGCGAGAACGACCAGCCTAAGATTCAGCAACTCGACAAGGAGATTGCCGAGCTGAAGGACAAGGAACGCGACTTCCGTGCAAAATGGGAAGGAGAGAAAGACCTCGTCAATAAAATTCAGCAAGATAAGCAGGAGATTGAGAACCTGAAGTTTGAGGCTGAGCGCATGGAACGTGAAGGCAACTACGAGCGCGTGGCTGAGATCAGATATTCAAAGCTGACAGCTCTCGAAGAAGACATCAAGCGCATCCAGGAACAACTGAAGAACACTCAAGGTGGCGAGGCCATGATACGCGAAGAGGTTACTGCCGACGATATTGCCGAGGTGGTAAGCCGCTGGACCGGAATACCTGTAAGCCGTATGATGCAGAGTGAGCGTGAGAAACTGCTCCATTTGGAGGAAGAACTCCACAAGAGAGTCATCGGTCAGGACGAGGCCATCACCGCAGTGAGTGATGCTGTACGCCGCTCACGTGCCGGCTTGCAAGACCCGAAACGTCCTATCGCAAGTTTCATCTTCCTCGGCACAACCGGTGTGGGTAAGACTGAGCTTGCCAAGGCTTTGGCAGAATATCTCTTCAATGACGAGTCGATGATGACACGTATCGATATGAGTGAATATCAAGAGAAGTTCAGCGTCACCCGTCTGATAGGTGCGCCTCCAGGATATGTAGGCTATGATGAGGGTGGACAGTTGACAGAGGCTGTTCGTCGCAAACCATACAGTGTGGTTCTCTTCGATGAGATTGAGAAGGCTCATCCCGATGTATTCAACACCCTGCTTCAGGTATTGGACGACGGACGACTGACCGACAACAAAGGCCGTGTAGTAAACTTCAAGAACACCATCATCATCATGACTTCCAACGCAAGCCGTGATATGTTGAGAAAGACCTTCCGTCCGGAGTTCCTGAACCGTATCGACGACATCATCACCTTCAAGCCTCTCACCAAAGAGCAGATTGGCCAGGTGGTTGAACTTCAGATGAACAGAGTCAAGAAGATGTTGGCTCCTCAGGGCTTCGAACTTCGCTGGACTCCTGCCGCCATCCAATATTTGGCAGAGGTGGGCTACGATCCAGAGTTTGGCGCACGCCCTGTAAAGCGCGCAATACAAGACTATGTATTGAACGACTTGAGCAAGAAGATCCTCGCCGAGGAAGTCAGTCGTGAGAAACCTATCACCATCGACCACACCAAGGAAGGCGGATTGCTATTCGAGAACAAGTAATGTTAACGACAGAAAGAGAAACAACTACGCCACTTGCGTAAGTTGAACCATCATAAGATAAGGAGGGTGTGTCATAAGTTCATGACACACCCTCTTTTTGGTTACATAAACTGAAGTTTCAAAAATGGGGGGAGTTAAAGAAATGACCGCCAAGCAGACTGACGACCGTACCAAGACAGACAGTCTGCAACAGACGACAGCAACCTACAAAAAAATAGAAAGATAATATTATTTTGCTCTACACAAGAAAAAAGAAAGATCTTTCAACACAAGCTGGCAGAAAGCACACAAAGACTAACGAGAGCATCACCATCTTCACTTGTTTTCCAAACTCACACAAGTACTCGTTTAAGAAGTATCGTCGCTGTGCATCAGACTTTTAAACATCTGCAAAACCTGCAAACACATACACAAAAAGGCGATACAGAAAGCATAAACAGAAGGACAAAAAAAATGCCCCGACATCACGTCGGAGCAATTCTTACGTTTTTGAATGTTTCAGCAGTTTTGTGTTTTTTATGTAGTTATGATCTTTTTGAAAATCAGTTTGTGTTTCTTTTCGAGTGCAAATATAATACAAATAATTGATTTAAATCAAATATATCTCTTTTTTTACGCAAAAAATCACGTAAACGTTTGCGGTATTTGCTTCTCTTTATGCGTACCCAACAAGGTAATTTTTATAGCTTCTATCAGAATCATGCAATAGGCTTCAACTGCTTACGAAGCCGCTTTCATTGCTCTACGAAATAGGCTTCATTGACTATCGAAGCCGCTTTCATATTTCGAGGCTTTTCTATTCA